>JAEIGA010000676.1_pt1 | contig 50415 bp, 50 predicted proteins | sample 9270691 | NCBI WGS metagenome assembly JAEIGA01 (sample SAMN17057246, study PRJNA624740) | gut metagenome | biome: biome; isolation source: fecal sample | host: Bos grunniens | place: China: Xizang | collected 2019 | reverse complement strand
TTTCACTCCGTTTTTTTCGTTTGTGTCGTGGTACGATATGGCGTATCTACCACGGTTTGCTGTGATTTTACATGATATTTTTCAGAAAACCACAAAAAACTTTATATTTTTTCAACCTGACTAAATTCTAATTCCATGCTGGTTTCACGTCCAAACACCAGAACAGTCACAGTCATTTTTTGTTTTACATTGTCAACTTCGGACGCAACACCGTTAAAGCCAGCAAAAGGACCATCAACAACATGCACTTCTTGGCCAACTTCGTATTCAACATCATCTGCAACGACCGAACCTTCTTCAACCTGTTTCAACAAGCGACGCGCTTCTTCTTCGCTGACCGCAATTGGTTTTTGTCTGGCACCCAAGAACATTACAACCTGAGGCACCTGTTTTACTAATGTAAAAGTTTCGTTATTCATAACCATCTGAACAACGATATAACCTGGGAAAAACTTCTTTTCGCTTTTTACGCGTTTACCAGCTTTGATTTCCGTGACTTCGCGTGTTGGCACCAAGATTTCACCAAACAACGCATTTAAACGACGCTTGTCAATCTGTTCACGCAAACCACGCGCAACTTTATCTTCACACCCAGTATGAACATTAACAACAAACCATTGCATTTTTTCTTCCATATCCGTTTCCTTTGCCCGTTATTTTAGAAAATCCAACCAACAATTGCGTTCAGGATACTGTCAATAACAAAAAAGAACAGCGTCGCCAAACCAGAAAATACCAATATCATAATAGTAGCACGAATAACACTGTCACGAGATGGCCATACGATTTTAAACCACTCGCTGCGAACCGATTTAAAAAATTCAAGTATTTTCTTCATAAAAACTGCCTAAATTACGTAATTACCTAGCTATTTTATTGGCAGGGGCAGAAGGAATCGAACCCTCATCCGCGGTTTTGGAGACCGATATTCTACCGTTGAACTATGCCCCTAAAAACAATAACATACCCGTCTGATGCACCGCATGCCAATGCAATAGTCTGTGAAACAATAGCACACGAATACAAAAAATCAAGCGGAAATATTATAATATTTTTTAAAAAATCGTGCAAGAACAAATTTATATACAAATAATTTTAAATACAGGGTTGTTTTTGCAAATTTTTTCTTGCAAGACCGTTGCTTTTTTGGCTACAATCAATTTAACCTAAGGAGAGGAATCTGTGCAAAACCGCGTAGAACCGCCAGTTTTGATGTCCAAACTGATGACATTTGTCTTAGCAACCGCATTGGTTGTGCTGGTGGCTTTGTGCACAACAGCGTATAACATGTTTCCTCTTAATCGTCCCCAAGTATTCTTTTTGATGTCGACGGTTCGCGATAACCAGGACATCCAACTGGTCGATTTGTTGCCCAAAGACAAAAATACAGACCTGTACGAAATGGCTTTTGTGCGCGAATACATTCGACACAGAAATGAAATCTTTGCCAATTCCAATGCAATGGGCAAGAAATGGAATGCAACCGACGGGGTAATTCGAACAATGTCATCGGACAAGGTATACAAAGACTTTACCCAGACACAAATGTTCAAACAAATTATCCGCAGCGACATCCCCCAGATAAACACGGTTTGCGAAATTGCATTTAATGGCAAACCTATGTTTATGCCGGCAACCGCAACCGAAGACGCTTCTTATCGTGTTCAATTTAGGTATTTTTGTACAGATAATGCTGGCATTGAAACCGCAAAAGATTATATAATAAGATTAAAGATTCAATACGACGAAGGAACTAAGATAAAATGGACAGATCGAATTGATAATCCATTGGGCATAAAAGTGATTGAATATACTGTTTTGTCTGGCAACGGCGACCCGTTGGATACAGGACACAGACAATAAGAAAAGAAAAGCGAAAGGAACAAGGAATGACTTTTGTAAAACCATTAAAGATTAACGCAACAATATTCTGCTTGGCTGCAATGCTGTGTCTGCCTGCATATTCGGCTGAATACGGGATTCAGGCAGCCTGGGACAACCCAACGGCAAATATGGCCGCAGGCAGTATCAAACCGGGATATGCACAATTGGCGTGGTCCGCAGGTTCTGTATTGCCGATTAAATTGCGAAATGGAATGGTGACAATGGTCAACCTGCCGAACGGCGAACAAATTGCGGACGCTGTTGTTGGCGATACGGAATTGTTCGAAATTAACACAACCCAGGGCGACAGAACTATGTTTTTGTCACCGAAACCTGAAAATCAGGGTTCCGACACAAATTTAATTGTGACGGGAACTTCTGGGAATAAATACATATTCTATTTACGCAGCGAACCATCAAATTCTGACGAAATTACATATTCCCAGGTTGATGTTATGTTGGACGGAAATGGCGTCTTGCCGAATGCCGTTGGCACAACCACCGCAGGTGGCGCAAAGTCCATCTTTACCAAGAAAGCGTCTTCTAATACAGTCGGCGTTGATGGCGAAGATTATGGTTGGATTAAATCTATGAAAATCGACCCGTCTGAATTCAGATTTGATTTAGACATATTTGTTCCAAACCCAGACGACTATGTTATTGCGCCTGAACGCGTATGGCGCGACAGAATCTTTACATACATCGATTTTGGCGACAAAGTTATTTCTATGACCCAGCGTCCTGTTGTGTCACTGATGGTTGAAGGCGGCGAATCCCCGGTTGGTTTCAGAACAGACGGCGAAGACGGTCGTTTACTGATTGTAGAGGCTGTTGGCGATATGGTTCTGCGCAGCGGCCAACGCATTGTATGTATCAAAAAACGCGAGAAACCATTCTTGATTGCAGATACCGCATCTGTAATGGCATTGGCTGAGGCAAATGTTGCACAAAGCATGCTGTCTGGCCAATCGCTGAATAACATCGCATATACCGACAGTATGGCCGCTATGAGCATGGGCACAGGCTATACAGGCACGCCAATGTACGCTGGCGTACCAGGCACAATCAACCCAACGACAGGCGCAGGCACATATATGCCGGCGGGATTTGTTGCCCCCCAGGCATTACCAGCATCTGGCAGCGTCGTAAATATGTTGCCACAACAACGCAATACAGCGGGCGCATATTTACCACAAACAAATATTCCGCTGATTACCAGCAACCAGTCCGGTGTCGCAGTTGAATTAAAGTCTGATACATCGGTCAAAGCATTGGAAGATTACTGGACCAATTTGTTGGCTAAATTCAGTGGCGAAGACGGTCAAGGTTTGTTGACCCCATATAAAAACGATGTGTTCTTTGCTGTTGACGAACAAGGCGTTGGCGATTTGGGATCCGATTCAACCAGCGCGCGTCTGTATCGTTTACGCATTGGCCCATTGTCCAGCATTGACGCAGCACAAACATTGTGCGACAAGTTGCTGAAATTCAGCGGCAACAGCTGCAGCGTTGTGCGTATGCAATAAGGACATCTTAATCGTGGGTTCGAGAGAATGAATAAACTGAAACAACAATTTTTAGAAATTAAAAAAAACACTCCAAAACATGTGCAATGGCTGTTATTGGTTGCGGCATTTATCGTCGTTTCAATAATGCTGCTTTTGTTAATTGGCGGCAAAGATGAAAAAAACGATTTAGGCGCAGCAGAACGCGTCGCATCAGAATTAAAAATCTCACCTGATTCTGTTGCTATTAAAGACATTGAAGTTGGCACAGAAAAATCTGAAACCGTCACATTAACCGCGAACCTGCCAGTAAAAATTGTTGATGTTTCGACAACTGAAATATCTGGGCTGACAGTATCAGACACATGTACAAAAATGGGACAAATTGACTCGGAATTATCTTGTACTATTTTGGTAAAATATGCGCCAACTGCGGCACAAAAAATTGAAACTGCAAAAATCACTGTCAAATGGCATGACGCAGAACAAAGCGAAGATATGACACGCACAAGCGAAATTGATGTAAAACTTAGCGCCAAGGCCGCAGCAACACCTGCGCCCGTTGCCGACGAGAATCCTTTTGTAGCAGAAGAAGAGACACAGGAAGAAGAAATTGTTGAACAAAACGAAACCGAAACACCAGAAGAAGTAGAGGAAGAACCGGCGCCGGTTCCTGTAAAAGAAGAAATCAAACAAGAAATCGAACAGATTGCGCCATCTGTTTCGTTTGAACCGGAATCGAAACCACTGCCAACGATTACAGAAACCTGTTCGGACTTTGCGTTCCCTGGGTACGATAATTCTGGAAATCAAATTGGCTGGATAAAACCCGAAGGTGGCGCATATAAATTCCATCCTTTTTCAGACACAGAATGTAATAACCCAACAGGAATATACAATCCTGATACAGGTTTAATTATGTCTATCAGCGACAAAGGCAAACGCATTGGTTCAGACGCAGACCATGTGGGATACAATGTCATATCATCTGGGGCTGTACCACAACTGTCAAACGCGCCAGAGCCTGTTGTCCGCAATCGCGCCAGACAGTTAAGCACAGAAGAATTAGATCGCAAAGGCAAAGCAGGCAGATTGGGCGCTGACGGAATGACGGCTTTTTCCAGTGGGATTGTCAAACGCGAAACCGATGTTAAATATGAATCAACTGGTGCTGGCACTGTTACTTCATCAGAAATTCGTGACAGACAATTTTTATTGCGTCAATATAAACCAATTCCTGCAACAATTGTATCCGATGTTCGTGCAGACCCCGAAGCGTTGGCAAACAATCATTTGCCTGTACGCGCAACCGTGGACAGAAATGTTTATTCTGATAATGGGCGCAATGTTATAATTCCAACCGGAACATTGTTAATGGGTTATGTGACGGGTAAATTACCGGGGCCATATACAACAATTGGTCGAATGGAAATAAAATGGTATCAATTTATATTGCCAAACGGTGTTGAATTTAATTTTGCTGGCGGCGACAAAGATCCTTTTTCTGGGGATGCCCAGGGTCGCACAGGAATCCCAGGATATGGCAGCACCGATTATTTGGAACAATTCTTTATGCCTATGTTGACAGCAATTGTTCCGGCGGCGGTCAATTTAATTGCGCCAATCAGTGACAAATTTGTTAACCAAATTGATTTGGACAATAATACTGTTGTACAAAGTGGCACAATGCGTTCATCTGAAATGGCAAAGAATGAAATTATAACCGCGTGGAATCAGGTGGCACAAAAAATATTGGTTGATATGATGGACAATACTGTTCCGCCGTTTACAATTGCCGCTGGCACACGTATTACCGTATATTCACCAGTTGATTTAATGGTGACATGTGGCGACCCAGAAGGAGTAAACAAAGGTAAAAAATGCGCAGTTAAAGAGTATGGTTCACAAAGTCGCAGGGACGCGAAGAATGAAGCAACGGTAGATTATACCGATAGTTCGTGGGTTGGACAGGTCCGTTCGTTTAATATCAGCCAATATTGCATAGATGAAAACGGCAAAAAAACAGCAGATCCAAAATGCGCGACTGGCGAATGCGATGGTTATGATTACAGAACAGTTTTGATGTACTGTGAATCATTAAATTATACATCAAAATCCAAAATCAAACAGGAAGCGTATCATGAAAGCGAGGTGCAAAAATATCAAGACACATACGGCACCGAAGGAAATCGCGATGAAGAACAAACGGCTGCATACGAAGAAATGGTTGGAATTGTTCGCGACGAAGACGGGTATGTTGTTAATCCGTATGAACAACAACCGGCCGCTGATGCGGGGCTGACATGCGAAGACGGTACACCACCAGATGCAAATGGATGCTGTACAGGTGAAATATACACCGATATGGGCGACCAAGGATTTAACTGTTGCCCATCAACAGGTGGCGATTGCTTCCCGCCGTTGTTATAAAAAAATAATCGACCCGCCAAATGGCGGGTTTTTAAATGAACAAAAAAACAAACAAAGGAATAAACAAAATGTCATAACAAAAATATATAATTATCGATTCGATTTTTCAGTACGCATAATCGCGTACTTTTTTTAAAAAATTGTAAATATAGCCCCAAAAACCGATTCGTTTTAAAAAACAAAAATTCGAATTCCGAATCAGATTTTCGATTCGCAGTTCAACCAACGGTTGTAATGATTTACAGGAATTAATTCTTGGGCTATATATCAAAAGAATTAAAAAAAACCAAAGGAGAAGAAAAAAATGACACAAACACAATCAATAATAATTGCAGAAAAATTTCAATCAGCAGAACAACTGTGGTTCTGGTTTTTATATTCGCGCGCTGTTCGAAATGACTTTTCACGCGTGCGCGCAAATCCAACACGACGCCCATGTGAAATACTGGATGTAGAAACAATGATAACCAAACTGTATTTGTCTGGAAAACTGACCGATGAACAATTAAATGTTATGAAAAAATATGGCGACAAAAGACGCGCCCCACATCAACACATCTGGAATGAAAATAAAGACGCTGCAAAATGGAAAATCGCAATGGAAGTGTTGGAAAACGCCGCGCAAAAATCTGGTTGGATTGACTAACTAAAAAAGTATAAGGATGTTATTATGATTATTGTTGCGTTTTGCGATAAAACTTCAAAAAAACTGCCGCGCGTATTGTGCAGAAAATTTAAACACACTGCACCAATATGGGTACATAATGATAAAATTATTATGTATCAATTTATAAAAAACAAAAACATAAAAAAAATCGTTTTACAAATGCGCGATTTGAAAATACTGCAAAAATTTGGATGGCGATTTGTGTATATCATTGGTTCGCTGTCACACGACTTTATCAACACAAATGCTGTGACATGTGTGAATTTTACAAAAGCCGCAATTGGTTTAAAAAAGCCCGCGATACAAACACCATTGGCATTGTATAAATATTTAACAAAGTATTAAAAAATCCCCAAACGGGGATTTTTTATTTTGCAAATAATCTGTTATAAACTTTTTGATTTATCTCTGTCGGATATTCGCGAATCAAGAAAGAATTATAATCTTCTTGGATTCCAACAGATGACATATTTTGCAATTCTTTGCGCAAATCGTCCATCTTCTTTTTATCTGCCTTGGGCGCAGTTGCACCTTTTACCGCCAGAACATAAAATGCGTCTGGGCCTGCAACAATCGAATTTTGATTTACAGAATTACGGAACGCCGCAACCAAAACATCTGTTGGTGCACCTGATGCGCGCGAAACATTTGCAGACTTTTTACCAACTAATTTTCCGTTCTGATTCAAATCAACCAGCAATTCGTTTGCACGAACATAGGCCTGCTTTTTCTGTTCTGATTTAGTCCAATCTGAAACCAATGATTTTTTAACATCAGCAAATTCAGCCGTATGCGCAGGATTGATTTTTTCAACACGAACAAAAACAAAACCGTCTTTGGTTTCAATCATTTCACTTTCCAGACCTGCATCCATATCAAACACACGCGCAACCATCATATCTGTCATAACTTTGTCAGACAATTTTGCGTCACGCGCAAATGGCTTGACCGACACATATTTTGCGCTGTGCTTTTTCGCAGCGTCCTGCATTGTGTCACCCGCAATAATATCGTCTTCGATTTTTACAGCGGTGGCATATGCCGCATCATATTTGTCAGGCTGACTTAAATCAGCAGGCACCAATACATAAGACACGCTGCGTGTTTCTGGCACTGTTTGTGGATTTTGTTTATAAAATAATTCCAACTGTTCATCCGAAGGCGTACCGACCTTGAAATCAGAATATTTTACAGTCGCATATTCGATGTCACGTGTGCCATAACGCGCATTGTATGCAGCAGTTAACGCAAATTCAGACACAGGAATTGGTGCAGACATCGCACCTAATACCATCGAACGCAATACCTGATTGCGGATAAAGTCTGCAAATTGCGCCTCTGATAAACCGGAATTATTTAACACAGTATCAAACGCAAATGTCGAAAATTGACCATTGATTTGAAATTCTGGAAATTCGCGAATTTCACGTGCAATTCTGCTGTCGCTGACAACGAACCCTAAATCATTCGCACGGTTAAGCGCCATCTGCTGAGTTGCCAAAGTTTTAAGCACATCTTGATTAAACGCATTTTGTGCCGCAGCATCTGCATAAACAGCACGTTGTTCCGTGCGTGTCATTTGCGCCAATTCGCGCGACTTTTCAGAATTAAATTGCTGGGCTGTGATTTCAGCATCACCAACACGCAACAATGTGTTATCACCAACAGCACCACCGAAAATCCATTCGGCAACGCCCCAACCAACAAACGAAAACGCCAATATGCTGATCAAAATCTTGGCAATTGGTTTTTCTGATGCATTTCTTAAATATTCTAGCATTTGTTCCCCTTTTGCGATACCATAGCAAAACAAGATATAAAAAAGCAATGAAAAAAAGGAGATTTTCAATGAAAATTATCGCCGGAAACTGGAAAATGAACGGAACAAAAGAAAATCTGATAAAAATGATTCATGACTTGTCTGAACTGAGCACAGAAAACAAAATTATTTTGTGCGTTCCTTTTACTATGCTGGACACAGATAGCGGGAAAATATCAATCGGCGCCCAAGATGTCAGCCAACATGCCCATGGGGCCTACACCGGTGAAGTTTCTGCAAAAATGATTGCAGATACAGGCGCAAAATATGTAATTGTTGGGCACAGCGAATGCCGCCAATATCATGGCGACACAAATGACACCGTACGCAAAAAATCAGCACAGGCGTTGGCAAATGGACTAACCCCAATTATATGCGTTGGCGAAACAATGGATGAAAAGCAGGCAGGAAAAACGATGGAAATTATTGAATCTGGCGTGCGTGAATCTGTGCCAACAGACGCATCAGCGGACAATATTATTATCGCGTATGAACCACGCTGGGCAATTGGCGCAGGATTAACGCCAACGCGCGAAGAAATCGCCACAGCACATACTTTGATTGCAAAAACACTGACAGAAATGGGACTGGATGGCGCACCTGTATTATATGGCGCATCAGTCAAAGGCTCTAATGCGGCCGACATTATGTCTGTTACAAATGTAAATGGTGTATTGGTTGGTGGCGCGTCCTTGAAATCGGACGATTTCATACCTATAATAACCAGTGTAAAATAATTGTATAGTACACAAAAATATGGAAAAGAAAATGCAAGATGATAAAGAAGTAAAAATAGAAGAAGTATCTGTGGACGATGCGACAAATACAGCAGAACAGCCAAATCCTGAAATCGAAAAACTGACTGCTCAATTATCAGAAATGAACGATAAATATCTGCGCATCGCTGCGGAACTGGAAAACACGCGCCGCAGAAGTGCGCTGGACGCAGAATCACGCGCCCGCAATCGTGCAATGAGTGTTGCTGAAAAAATATTGCCTGTGATGGACGCGGTGGACGCTGCATTGAAACACAGCCCTGATGATGAAGGAATCAAATCTATGGCGATGGCATTAAACAGCGCATTTGAACAAATTGGCATTACCAAGATTGCGTCCGTTGGACAACCATTGAACCCGGCGCACCATAATGCAATTCAGGTTATCGCTGTTGAAGGTACCGCACCAAACATTATCGTTGATGAAATGCAGTCAGGATATATGTTCGGCGACAATATTTTACGAACTGCAATGGTCGTAGTCGCAAAATAAAAATCCCCAAACGGGGATTTTTATTTGCTTTGTTTTTTGATTATTTGCATTTGGATTATACCGAATACATTAGACACCGTCCAATATAACACCAATCCCGCCGGCATCCACGCAAACATTATCGTGAACAATATCGGCATCCAACGCATTGCACGCTGGGTCTGGGAAACGGCATCATTGGCATTAGACTTTGGTGTTGATGGCGACTGTAAACGCTGTTGCCACCACATCGTTGCACCCATCAATATGGGCAGAATAAAGTATGGGTCCATCGCCGCTAAATCAGATATCCACAAGAAATGTGCATTTCTCATTTGAACGGAAACCAATAACGCTTTATACAATGCAAAGAAAATTGGAATCTGAATCAACATAGGCAAGCAACCTGACATCGGTGATGTTTTGTGCGTTTGATACAACTTCATCATTTCCATTTGCAGACGCATCTTATCATTTGCATACAATTTCTGAATTCGTTGCATTTCCGGTTGCATTTTTTGCATTGCAGCCATATTTACATATGATTTACGCGTCAAAGGCCACATCAACAAACGCAGTAAGATTGTCATAATTATAATCGCAACACCATAATTCATAACAATATGATGTATGCCATTTAAAACCCACAACATCGGACGCGCCAGGAACCAGAACCATCCATAATCAACTGTTTCTGATATACCTTTGATTTTCTGTTCTGCTGTATCCAGAACACTTTGGTCACGTGGGCCGACAAAAATATTTGTTGTGATTGTCACAGTCTGATTTGGCGCAACAGATACCGCGCCTGCCGCCGCGTCTGCAACATATTTGTCACCTGATTTTTTCACACGAATTGTCTGGTCAGGACTGTCAATAGAAACGACTGTTTCCCAGTATTGATCTGCAAAGCCCGCGAAACCATTTGTTGTTGAATATGCGTACGATTTTTTATCCAATGTTTTCCAATACTCTTCTTCGACATCGGAATTAGCATAAACAATCGAACCTGTTTTTAAGCCTGATGAAGACTTCATATCGTTTTCACGAACAATTCGTGCATAAGGTGAAACAGAAAATGTTTTTCCAGAATTATTTTTTATGGTGTCCGTAATTGTTAATACATAACCATCTGCAGACATATTACGGGCAAATTCAACCTTGTCCGAATTACGCCAGTTATAGGAATCGCCCCGACCCGACCAAACAGTTGTTGCAACCGGCGCATTTGTGCCGCTGGCCAACAGACCAACTTCTATAAAATTACCATCGCCAGACAATAATGCAACAGGCGCATCAGAATCTGTAGTTGCTGAAAAATCCGACAACCGGACATTTGATACACGCAACCCCTGGACAGTCGCGTTTAATTTTTCTGATTCAAACCCATATTGTGGAACCGCAGACACATCAAGCGTGCTGACAGTTTCAACAACTTCTGCGTTTTTTGTTTTTGGCGACATAATCGCACCAATCGCCCACCACGCAGCCATAAACACAACAAACCACCACAAAAAGCCGGAAAACATAGACTTTTTATTCGCGGCATTTCTGTTTGCGTTCCACTGATTAAAACCAGAATTTCTATCCATATACTGAACCATATTATTTACCACCTTTTGTTGATTCTAAACATTTACGACGCGCGATATACCAATTTAACAGATACCACGCAATACCGACAGTTATGAAAATATCAGCTACATTAAATGCGGGCCAATGCCAACCGCCAATATGAAAATCCAGGAAATCAACCACCGCACCAAAGCGAATCCGGTCAATTAAATTTCCCAATGCGCCACCAGCAATCACCGCCAAAGGAATTTGTTCATATTTCTTGGCACGCGCAAACAAATAATACAAAATACATCCGATAATAAAACCTGTTGCAACAACCATAATTATCGGCGCACTTTCCCCTAATGCGCGAAACATCGAAAAAGACGCCCCTGGATTCCAAGTAAATACAATATTAAAGAAATCAAATACATGTGCCATCAAATACGGCACCGGCACAACAGACCACGCAGGACCAGACACTGGAACACCACCGGTGATCAAATACAACAGCGCGCCCTTGGTTAATTGGTCTAATAAAATTGCGCCAAATATTACAGACAAAACAAGCCAAAGTTTTTTCATAATTGTCCTTCCTGATTTATACAGGTTGAAATATATCAGTACGGCACAGCAAAAGCAAATGAAATTTAGTCTTGTTTGTCCGAGATAACCGTAGACAGCGCGGCATAATCATCTGCACGCATATCGCCCAACAGCGCTTCTATGTCGCATTCAGGAACGCCTGCTTGTTGCAAAACACTGTAGCCTAAAAAGAAAGACGACTCAATCGTTTCTGGCATTGCAACACTGGCACCTTCGGCAACCAGAATTTTTGAATCTGCCAATGTTCTGGCACGGGCAAAAATATTAACGCGCGGCGCAACAGATTTTATTGTTAAAATAGCCTTGCGTGCAGTTGTGGCATTATCAAGCGCGACAACAACGCTTTTTATTTTGCGAGGCGCCAATCCACATTCAACCAAAACATCACGATTTGTTGAATCGCCATAAACCACATTAAAGCCTTGTTCGCGTCCCATCATAACAGCACTGACATCTAAATCAATAGCAATATACGGTATCATTTGCGCATCCAACATTTGACACACAATTTGTCCGACGCGACCAAAACCACAAACGATTACCTGGGGCGCTATATCATTTTCCTTATCATCGCGGTTTATAAATCGTGTCGGCGCAATTCTGCCTGTGCGTTGCAAATAGCCGTACATCGCCAACAACAACGGCGTCACCATAATAGACAAAATAATTATTGCAGTTAAAATTTCTTTGTGTGACGCAGGAATAATTTCAATACCACTGGACTTCATCGTTTGCAACATCAACAACGCAAACTCCCCGCCCTGGGCCAAAATTAATGCAATCATTATCGACGACGCATTGTCCACACCACGAACGCGCGCAACCATAAACAGCGCAAAGAATTTTATAGCAACTAATCCAATCAATCCACCAAAGACAATATACCATTTCGATAAAACCAATTCTAAATTTAATCCCATGCCCAGCGATATAAAAAACAGCGCCAAAAACAATACAGAATAAGGCGAAATTTCGGCTACTATCTGATGACGATATATTGTTTCAGACATCAACATACCCGCTAAAAACGCACCCAACCCAGCAGGCAACCCCATTAAATCCATCAGCACAGCCCACAAAACAATATTTAATACAATCGCCAACAAAAACGCTTCTTTGGATCGCAAGCGCGCAACCTGGCGCAACAGTGGCGTCATAACAAAGCGGCCAACAATTATAACAGACATAACCAACGCGACCGATATAACCGCAACATCAATTGCAGCAGCACCCAAATTAAAACCTTTCCCTGTAAATACCGGCAACATTGCCAATAATGGGATAGCTAATAAATCTTGGAACAACAAAATAGAAAATGTTTGCCGCCCCATATCTGTATTTAATTGATGCCTGTCGGTCAATAATTGCAAATCAGCAGATGTGCTGGACATTGCCATCAACATCGCAATCATCGCACATCCCATAATCGTCCAATTCGTTAATCCAAACAACAGTGGGAACAACATAACAACCACCATCAAAACCTGGGCTGCACCAAAACCAAAAATTGTTCTGCGCAAACGCCACAGGCGACGCATGTTTATTTCCAACCCAATATTAAACCACAAAAACAATATACCTATATCACCTAAAAGCACCCAAGTATCTGTGACCTGAAACAGGTTTAAAACATATGGCCCAGACAAAACACCCGTCAACAAAAAAGCGACCAACGCGCCAATTTTCGCAGAACGCAACAAATATACCAGCATAAAAACAACTGCAAAAAACAACAGTATCGACAGCGACATTTTCTCTCTCTTGCCTTATCCCAAATAATATGTTTTTTATTATAACAAATTTTTTGCCAGGTGCGCAAATGTTTCTGGTGACAAATTTTCGGCCCGTTCGGTTCCTTGCAAACCAAAATCAGACCAGCAAACGTTTGGCATTATTGCACGAATCATTTTGCGACGCTGGCCAAATAATTTTGCTGTAATCTTTTCGATTTTTTCCAAATCAGATATCTGCGATATTTTGTGCGCGTTTGGAATAATTTGCACAACTGCGCTTTGAACCTTGGGACGCGGAACAAATGCAGTATTTGGAACATCAAATAAAATCTTGCTGTCGGCTATTAATGAAGTCAACACCGCCAAGCGACCATAATGCTCATCGCCTGGGCGCGCAGTAATGCGTTGCGCAACTTCTTTTTGAAACATCAATGTCAAAGATTTTATCTGTTCGCCTTTTGCAATTTTCTGCAACCAACCAATTAATAATTCTGTCCCGACATTGTACGGCAGATTTGCACAAACAGAATACTCTGAAAAACCCAGTTCAGAAAAATTTACACGCAACGCATCATCATAAATTACACTCAAACGACCATCAGATGCATCTGTCACGGCAGATAAAATCGGTTCCGTAGTTTTGTCTTTTTCAATCGCAACCAATTTTTTTGCACCCGCCAATAAAATCGCACGCGTCAAACCTGCTGGCCCGGGACCAACCTCGACAACTGGGATATTTTCAATATCAGGAACACTACGCGCAATCCGCCCTGTTAAATTCAAATCAAACAAAAAGTTTTGACCAAATTGCTTCTTAGGTTCCAATCCACACGCACGCATCATTTCAGACACCGGCGGTAAAGCAGAAACTTTATCCATCATACCGACTTGCGCCCCCCAAACGCCAACGACAATGTGCCATCATCCAGATAATCCAAATCGCCACCCAATGGCACCCCTGACGCCAATTCCGTAAACGCAACATCTGAATTTCCATCCAAAACTGACATAATATAATGCTGGGTCGTTTTGCCTTCGACAGTATTTGGTAACGCAAATATTACTTCCGATATTTTTTCATCAGCAATTCGCGAAGTTAAATTCGATATATTTAAATCCTGAGGCAAAATACCGGCTGCACCAGACAACAACCCACCGATAATATGATAACGACCGTGAAAAACGCTGGATTTTTCCAATGTCCAAACATCAGACAAATCACGCACAACACACAACATACCATTTGCGCGCGCCGCATCACGACAGTATTCGCACGCACCCGCACCACGCGTTGTCAATACGCCACAATTTGGACACGGCGCAACATTTTCAACCGCATCAATTATCGCAGACGCCAACGCAGCGCCACGACCTGTTTTATCCTGTAATATAGACAAAGCAATACGCTGACCGCCACGCATTCCAACACGCGGTAATTTTGCAAATAATTTTATCAATTTTTCTATTTTTGGATTCATAACAACCACACAATACTAATGAAAAACATAACTGTCAATGCCGTTTGTGGTTGCGTTCTGCTTTAATTGTTGGGCTGCCCCATCAGACAAACCATACACACGTACACGATACATGCTGGTTCCTGTAGTTTCAACAATTGCATTTACACCCAATTTATTTTTTACATTTTTTGCCTGATTTGTCGCAGCATTATTTGAAGAAAACGCACCGAATTGAACGCCCGCACCACCTGAACCAGAAACCGTTTTCTGTGGCACGCTGAATTTAGGCGCAGACACAGTTGTTGCCGCGCTGTACGCTTCGGACATTGTCGTTGGCGCAGCCGCAACAGACACAGGCTGTGATTGCGTTTGCGCAGGCACCGCATCTGGCACCACACCATTATTTAGCATCGCAAAACCACGCGTCAACATTTGCGCCGCAACATTGGCACGCACATCTTTGTTTTCCGCCCCCAAGACCACAGACATCAAGTGGTTATTGCCACGATGTGCGGTTGCAACCAGCGAATATTTTGATTTTTTTGTATAGCCAGTCTTCATACCATCGCACCCAGCATACGAAGACAACAAACGATTACCGTTCGTATAGGTTTTGCCGTTGTATGTCCAAGATTTTATACCAAAATAATGCCAATACTGCGGAAAGTGTTTATACACAGCCATCGACAACAACGCAATATCACGCGCAGTTGACATATGGTCATCATTTGGCAGGCCAGACGAATTTTCAAAATTAGTATTAGTTAAACCAATTTCACGTGCAACACGCGTCATCAAATCTGCAAAAGAACCTTCTTTGCCGCCTTTTAAATTTTCGGCCAAAACCCGCGCAACATCATTTGCACTGTACACCGCCAACGCTTTTATCGCATCATCGACCTTTATCTTAGATCCCGCCGCCAACCCCAGTTTTACAGGCTCCGCATTTGCGGCAGATTGCGACACAATCAGATAATCATTTAAATCAAGACGCTTATGTTCCAGCGCATCAAAAGTCAGATACAAAGTCATAATTTTTGTCAGACTGGCTGGATAATTTAACTGATTTGCATTTTCTTGATACAGCACACGACCTGTATCCATATCAGCGACCAAGGCCGCACGATACTGCGCAGCGTTTGCAGACACACATAACAAAAACGCACAAATAAAACTGAAAATCCTTCCCATAAAAATAATATTAATAAAAAAACAAACATTGGGTCAACAATTAAAAAACGCCCAAACGGGCGCTTTTTAATCCAATGTGCGTAAACTGATTTTTTCTTCGTCTACGATAACCAGTTTTCCCATATTTATATTAAATCTGCGAGCCGCATTAAACCCGTCACGCATACCAAACAGTTCGTTGTCATAAATTGGGAAAACCCCACGCAACAAACACAACTGGTTTGCAATCACAGATTCATTACATACTGCAATAACTGGAATATCCGGTTTGCGACACGATATTTCGGAAACAGCCACCGTATCACGCGCAAAAACAACAATTGCTGACGCCTTGTTCAAATACGCCATAGACGCAACAGAACGAGACCAATCGTTTTCAGGAATATTTTCAACACGCGACCAATCATATGGATTCGCAATTGCGTCGCCGTCTGCATAAGACAAAATATTCGACATTGTTTCAATCGCGTTCAACGGATTGATACCAATAGTTGTTTCTTCGGATGTCATTGTAGAGTCCGCACGCAGATACGCCGCATTTGCAACGTCTGTAATTTCTGCACGGGTTGGGAATTCGCTGTTCACCATAGAACCTAACATTTGTGTCGCAACAATTACAGGCTTGTTCATTTTACGACATTCGCGAATAATATGACGCGAAATTGCAGGAACTTCGGCATACGGCACTTCGACCGCCAGGTCACCACGCGCAATCATAATACCGTCAGCAGCCGCAGCAATATCCGTAATACGCGCAACTGCATTTGGACGTTCAATCTTGGCAATAATTTTTATTGGGTGAGATGTGCGTTGTGTAATAAAATCACGCACTTCGGCAACATCTTCAGGTTTTTGAACAAAAGATATCGCAACATAATCTGGATTTTTTGTAATTGCATATTCCAAATCAGCTCTGTCCTTTTTCGTCAGCACAGATGTTGCAATTTCCGTATCAGGCAAATTAAAACCACGGCGCGACCAAATTTCTGTACCACGAACAACAGTTGCTTCGACCCTGTCAGCAGACGCAGAATCAACCTGCATTTCGATTTTTCCATCGTTTAACAAAATTCTGTCACCAACACGCAAAGACCCCAAGACATCCGCATCAGGCAACTGAACACGCGTTTCGTCACCTGGTGTTGGGTCTGTATCGAACACAAATTTTTGACCAATTGTTAAAGGATATTTATCTTCGGTTTTAAAATTACCAATTCTGTGTTTTGGCCCCTGCAAATCAATCATTACCGCGACCGGTGTATTCAATTCGCGCGAAATTTCACGAATTAAATCGATTTTTTTACCCTGAACATCACCTGTATCATGACTGAAATTCAAACGGCACATATTAACGCCGGCAGAAATCATTGCAGACAAAGTCTTTTTATCTTCACATTTTGGGCCAATTGATGCTGTAATTTTTGTATATTTATTCATATCTTTTCCTGTCTAGTTTTGTTTTTCTTGATTTTTGTCTTTTATCATATATCATAAAGTCATCAAATAAACAAGGGGAAAACAGAATGAAACAGGCAAATCATGGCGCAATCGATAACCAGCAACTGGTCAGCATTATCGAAAGAATTGAAAAATTAAACGAAGATACCGCTGCAATCGCCGCAGACATCAAAGAAATATACAGCGAAGCAAAATCTGCTGGCTTTGATCCAAAATACATTCGCCAAATGATACGTCTGCGTAAACTGGACCCAGATGAATTGGACGAAGCGGACGAATTAACACAAATGTACCGCAGCGCATTAGGATTGTAATGAAACAATTTACCAAAATTGTTGAAGATTTTAACTGTGCCCATTGTGGCACAGTTGTTCATGGAAATGGGTACACCAACCATTGCCCAAAATGCCTGTGGTCACGCCATGTCGATAACAATCCCGGCGACCGCAGCGCAACATGTGGCGGAATGATGCGACCAATATCTGTTGAATCAGACGGTGACAGATTTATAGTCACACATAAATGCGAAATATGCGGCAAAGAAAAGCGTCAGCGAACTTCCGATAATGACGATATGGACGCAATAATAGAATTGTCCGCAAATAAATCTTTTATTTTTGGCGCGTAAAATGCGCCTTTTTTAATTGCGTATGCGCTGCATAAATTCCTATACTGACCTTATGCGGGATTGGATTGATAATCAGTGGCAAAACTTATTTTTATACACACCATTTTTAATGGCGTTTGGTGGCGCACTATATTTCAGCCTGTCGTATGAACCAGATTTAGTTTTTGCGCCAATATTTTCTGCAATATTATTTGCATGCCTGTTCATCAAAAGAATTCCAATCATATTACGCGGGCTGTTATTGTTTCTGTTTGGTTTTTGTTATGCTGCTGCTTTTACAAATTTTATTGATACACCTCAAATCAAAAGAAACATTCCAAACTTGAACATTGTTGGCACAGTTGAATCAATTGATTATACAAACGACAAAAATAAAATCTTATTAAATGTCGACGCGAATGACATTCGTGCAGGCAATGGAATTGCAAAAATAAAACTGTCTGCCAAACCAGAAATAAGTTTACCCAACATTGGTGACACTGTTCAGGTCAGCGGCGGCATATTTCGCCCCGCAGGCGCGTATGCATCAGAAACATTTGACTATGCACGATGGGCATATTTTAACAATCTGACCGCAACAGGATATCTAAACGATATTGAAATTATAAATAATGACACAGGTTTTGATATAAACAAACTGCGCAACCATCTGCACAACAAAACAAATTCATTTTTATCAGATGCATTAGTTCTGGGATACAAAAACGCGGTCAGCAAATCAGACAGCGATATTTGGACAGCAACTGGCGTTGGACACATTTGGTCTATCAGCGGATTTCATATGACATTGGTCGGCGGATGGTTGTTCGCAATATTTTATTTATTGTTTCGCAGCATACCATATATAACCAAACGCATACCCGCAAAAATCCCTGCGATGGGATTAAGTTGGATCGGATTGATGTTTTATTTGTTTTTATCTGGCACAGATGTTGCAACCGTTCGTGCATTTTTAATGACAACATTAGTGTTCGCCGCATTTGCATTTGGACGAAACGCTATTTCCATGCGGAATATTGCGTTGGCTTTTTGCTTTATATTTCTATTAAACCCGCACTATGTTATGCAGGCAGGATTCCAATTATCATTTGCTGCGGTGTTTGGGCTGGTATGGCTGTACACAGATGTAAAACCAAAAATGCCGCATAACAAATTATTAAAGATTGTGTATGTTGCAATTTTAACTTCTGTTGCAGCGACGATATTTACCGCGCCATTTGTCGCGATGCATTTCGGACAATTGCCTGCATACAGTTTATTTGGCAACTTGATTTTACTGCCTGTATTTTCTGTTGCGATTATGCCACTGATTTTAATTGGAACAATTACAGCAAACTTTAATTTGTTTGCACCCATTGAACTGGCGCATTTGATATATGACAAAACTTTTAAAATCGCAGATTGGATTGCGCAATTACCAATGGCAACTATTGACACTCCGCATATCGGAAACATGGCTGCAATTTTATTTATATTGGCATTTATTTCTTTGATACTAATAAAACCAATAAAGATAAAAATAAATTACATTTTGTTTGTTGTGTTTATTGGACTGGGACTGATAAGCATTTATACCACACCAAAGCCCGTATTCTTTGCGACACACGACCACGAACTTGTTGGATTTGTGACAGAAAATAATACTCTGGAATTTAATAAATCACGGGCGTCAAATCATTATTTTGCATTTGATACTTGGAAGAATATTATCAATCAAGACATCGACACGCCGAACAGTCGGCGCAAACACAACAAAGGCGTTTACACATACAAAACGGACAACTTTAATTTGGTATATATTCAAAAGTTTGTGCCGCTGATGAAAAATATATCTGATTTATGCAATGATGATAGCACAGATTTTATTGTGTCTTATTTTGATATAGATGCACCAAACTGCAATCACAAAATCCTGCGTGATGGGCTAATTATATATCCAGATAAAATGATTAAATATATTAAACACGAACGCCGTTGGCATTAATAATCTGCACGCATAAAATACAATCCACTGGCCGGCGCAGTTGGGCCCGCCGCGCTACGATTTTTTGCTGCAAACACTGCATCAATATCGTACGGTTTTCCCAGACCAACTTCTATCAAAGTGCCAACAATATTACGCACCATATGATGCAAAAAAGAACGCGCAGAAAATTCAAAAACTATTTCATCACCATTTTGCGTAATTTCGATTTTATCCAATGTTTTTATCGGAGACTTTGCCTGACATTCAGATGCACGAAAACTGGTAAAATCATGATTACCAACCATTTTTTCCGCAGCCGCACGCATCGCATCAACATCTAATTTTCTTGGCACCCAACAAACACGATTTTTATTTAACACAGGCATTGCGCTGCGATTTAAAACAATGTATTTATAATGACGCGCAATACAATTAAAACGCGCATTAAAATCATCTGATACAATTTCACAGTTCAAAACTGCGACAGGCTTGTTTTTTAAATAAAAATTTAAGGCACGCGTAACTGTTTCTGCGCTGTGTTCGCCATCGATATCAAAATGCGCAGCCATCGCAACAGCGTGCACCCCACTGTCTGTTCGACCAGCCGCAATAACATCTGGGCGCGCGCCACAAAATTTCTCTATCGCGTCTTTTATTAACGACTGCACAGATGGTCCTTGGCGGTTTTCCTGCCAGCCAATTAAATCTGTGCCATCATATTCTAAAATTACTTTGTATCGTGCCATTAATTTATCGTGTTTTTTGTTTTTCTTTCAGCATTTGTGCCAAAACGAAATTCGATGTCGAAAAAGATTTACATGTATCTGTCGCAGAAACAACCGGAGCACCATTAATAAAAATGTCTGCCAAATTGCCATTAAAACAAAAATAAAAACCTTCTTCTATCAAACAGAAAGCACAATTTTCGCACTTACGCTCTATTCGTTTTACCATATTATTTTACCTTTGACTTATACTGTTCATGAAATTGAAAACGATTACACCACGCGTTATAAGGCACACGTTCTGGCCCACGCAACAGCAATGTAAGCCACGAACCATACATACAAACACGATTGTTATTTTCCCAAGCGTGCCATTTGCAATACATGCACCATTCCGGCATTTTTGCTCTATTTTCTGAACTCATATTTAAACTCCTATGTTAACCTCGTATTTTTTGCTGATTTATCGCACAAAAACGCTTACACCAACCATCTGGTCTGACTGGACGCGCGCCAAGAAAGAAACGCACAAAACGATTTGGATACTCGCATTTGAAGCCACCTTTGCAGCTACTTGAAGAATATTTGCAATTTATACAATTTTCGCATTTTTCTATTATTCCAATAATATCTATACTCATTTCTATTATTCACCTATGTTAATTTTTGCACCACGCAGACCGTTTATAAAACTTTTCCAATCCATAGGCTTTTTCCCGGCCGGCTGCAATTGCAAAACTTCCAATTTTCCGTCTTTTAATTTGGTGGATAAAATTTTTACATCCACACCATTTATTTTTGTGCGCCCCGCACCCAATGCGCGCACCTGATTGTGCACAGCCGCATCACCACGCGACCAATCAATCAATTCATCAATACCCGTCCATTTCTTGGTGTATGTTGGCGTACCTGTTTGTGGCACAGCGTGAAACGCGGTTGGATTTGCCAAAAATTCTGTCAGCATTTCAGATGCGATTTTTGAAACCTTGGATTCTATATCATCATTTGTATCATCAATACCAATATCAAATTCACGGCATTGATAAATATCGCCGGCATCCATTTCAGGCGTCACCTGCATCAAACAAACAGCTGATTTGGTGTCGCCGTTATAAATTGCACTGCGTATTGGAGATGGCCCGCGATATAACGGTAACAAACTGGGATGAATATTTACAACAGGCGCAGAATTCAATACATTATCACGCAAAATAACACCATACGAAATAACAACAATCATATCTGGTGAATAATTATATTCATTGATATTCGTATGCAATGGAAACCCGTTTTCAACAGCCCAATTATGTACAGGCGACGGGGTTAAAACCTGTTTGCGTCCCACAGGCTTTGGCGCACGCGTAAACACAGCCATAATTTCATGACCGGCATTTTTTATTGCTTCAAAAATCGGCACGACAAAAGCGTTCGTACCCATCAACACTAATTTCATTTGCGTTTTTTTACCTTTCTCATAACCATTTCGCGTTTTACCGATGGCAAATAATCAACAAACAGTTTGCCATCCAGATGGTCTGTTTCATGCTGAACAATTCGTGCAGGCACACCCGACATTTCGGCCATTTTTTTATCGCCATTTTCGTCTGTCCATTCAACCGTCACAGACTTTGGTCGTGAAACATTGGCGTATACTGGCAGCCCATCATTACCCAAAACAGATAAACACCCCTCTTCCATTGTGCAAAGCGCGTCGCTGCGTGATAAAATTGTCGGATTTATCATACGATACACAGTTTCAGTATCTGGGTCCATCATAACCAAAAAGCGCGACAAAATACCAACCTGGGGCGCCGCAAGACCAACACCGTTTTGTTCGCGCATCATATTTACCATTTCATCCATTGTCGCCAATAAATCTGGCGTAATATCAGACACAGGCGCACAAGTTGTACGCAAAACTAAATCCCCACAAAGTTTCATTTGCAACATTTATAAAACCTCTTATAATTAATCATAGCAAAGGATTAGGAAATGACAACTTATATTTTTGTATTATTAGGAATTATTATTATTTTACTGCTAGCTATTCTGGGGCGCAGGCCGACTGTTGATATATCTGCCCTGCGCGAAGACAATGCCAGACTGCGCGAAAGGCTGGCTGAACGGCTGGGCGCACTGTCACAAAACGCAATCGAACTGAAAAACATCAGCGGCGACATTGCTAACTTTAAAAACATCTTGATGGGGAACAAACAGGCGCGCGGGACATTTGGCGAACGCCAACTGGAAGATTTGGTTCGCGATATAATGCCGCCTGAAACATACGCTTTTCAATGCGTACTGGACACGGGCGTGCGACCTGACTGCATAATCCGTCTGCCATACCCACCAGGCGACATGATAATAGACAGCAAATTCCCACTGGAAAGCTATAACCGTATGATGAGCGATACAACGGACGGCGGCGCACGCAAGCAGTTTGAACTGGATGTACGCAAACATATTGATGCAATCGGCGAAAAATATATTATCGCAGGTCAAACCGCAGAATCTGCAATGATGTTTATTGCATCCGAATCCATTTTCGAAACATTGCATCGTGAATTTCCAAATACGATTGAATACGCTGCACGCAAAAAAGTATTTATTGTTTCGCCATCTACTTTGTGGGCAACATTAAATACCATACGCGCAGTATTGTCTGACATAAAAATCAAACGCGTTGCAGGCAAAATAAAAAAAGAACTGGATTTATTATTGACTGATTTATCGCGCTTGTCTGACCGCGCAGGCAATGTTGCACGACACTTTGGTCAAATAGAAAATGATATTGAACAACTGCAAACATCAGTTGCAAAAATCACACCACGCGCTGAAAAATTACGCGATATGGATTTCGGCGAAGAATAAAAAATCCCCAAATGGGGATTTTTATTTGCGCCATTTTGGTTTCCATCTGCGCGCACGTTCAACCAACACAAACAATGCGGGCGTCAATGTAAATGTAAACAACAAACTGGCCAACATACCACCAATCATAACTGCACCCATCGCGACCTTCATACCGTCAATAGACCATAATTGTGGCACCATACCTGCAATAACAGCAATAGATGTCATTAACACCATATTCTTTCTGTCTGACAATTCTGCCCACAACGCATCAAAGACTTTTTCGCCTTTGTTGATTCGAACAATCGTTGGTTCCAGCACCAAAATATTATTGTTAACCACCAAACCAACCAACATAACGAATGCCAACATCGCACCAATATTCATTGTAGCACCAGACAAGAACATCATGATAAATACGCCTGTAAAACTTGTCAAAATAGATGTAGCAATCGTAAATGGATGCGCCAAAGAATTCAAAATTGCAGCCAACAACATAAATGTCAAAACTGTCGCCAGCAAAAATGCCTTGCCGATTTCTTTGGTGCTTTCTGCCTGATGTTCAGACATACCGCCAAATTCTGCATAATAACCTGGCGCCCAATCTATTTTATCTAATTCTGCCTGTAATTTTGCCTGAACTGGCCCCATAGTAGATTTACCAATATTGATATCGATTTCCGTATATCTGTTTTTGTCTTTACGGCGGATTTCAGGGGTTGCACGCGCTGTTTTAATTTCACCCAACGACGATAATGGCACCATACCTTTTTGTGAATTTACATACACATTATCAAACAGGCCTGCATTTTTAAATGGCTTTGCAAATTCCAAAACAATCGGATATTCTTCGCCAGCTTCTTTATAATTATAATCGTCATTTCCAAATAATGCAGTACGCAATGTTGTTCCTGCATATGCGTTTTGTACACCCCAGAAATTCATTTGTTCTTCGTTTGGAACAAACTGGGTTTCCATCGCAGGTTCCTGTTGCGCACGAACAGCCGATTGAACCTCAGGAATTTTATTTGCAATTTCGATAATCTGGTTTGCGTAATTTTCACGCACAGCATCGTTTTCACCAAACACATTTAAAACCAAATCAGAAGATGTCCCGGCAGAATGCGCTTCGCCTGCACGAATTTGAATTTCTGCGTCTGAAATATCTGCAATGCGCGGCAGAATTTTTTGCGCTAAAAATTTATCAGATATATTTCGTTCAGACACATCGACCAATTCGACCGTCACAGAAATATTTTGCAAACCGCGTTCGCCAATTTTTACTGTTGTGGATTTTACTTCTGGGAATTCAGTTAATCTGGATTCAATCTGTTTTGCAATTGATTCAGATTTTTCAAATGTAGAGCCCATTGGCGCACGCGCTGTAATGGTTATTTCGTTCGCATCTGTTGATGGCGAAAATTCATTACCAACAAACTTCATTAAATTGGTTGATGCAATAAATATTACAACAGCCCCCAACACAACGCGCCACGGATGTGCAAATTGATATTTAAACCAACGGTACAACCAACTGTGTTCCAATGTTGCGCGTTCGGCTTTGACTGTCTGTTTCTTTTCTTTTTTCTTGTCCCCAGTCAAACGCAAGAACTTTGCAATCATCATCGGAGTCAAAGTAAAAGAAAACATCAAAGACAACAATGTCAAATACACAACAGTCATACCAAACTGAACCATAAACTGACCAACAATACCGCCCATAAACGCCAAAGGCAAGAACACCACAACATTTGTTCCAACACCCGCCAAGACAGAAACAGCTACTTTTTTGGTTCCATCAATCGCAGCGTCTTCTGGTTTTTTGCCAGCGTGCATTTCTTGTAATGCTGATTCAATCAAAATAATCGCATTCGACACCAATGTTCCCAATGCAGATGAATATGCCAACAAAGTTAATGCATTAATCGTGAAATTATCCGCATCCATAAAGAAGAAACCAGCAATCAATGACGCAGGAATAACAACACCTGCAATAATTGTAGAACGCCAATTGCGTGTAAATACTAACAGCACTAATACTGTCAGCAAAATACCCAATATAATGCTGTTGATTGTGCTGTTTGTTTCATCAGAAACCGCAATCGAAGAATCAGACGAAATTAACATCGTCGCGTCTGGGAAACGTGATTTTAAGTCCGATGTCAACGCAGGCATTTTTTCACGCAACGCATTTGAAATATTAATCGCATTGCCGTCTGATGATTTTACAACAGAAGCAACAACAACAGATTCGCCATTATAACGCGCACCATTTTCAACATCACGCGCAGCATCTGTAATTTGTGCGACATCTGATAATTTAAAAATATTTCCTTCGACTGTTGTCAGACGCAGATTTGCAATTTCATCAATAGATGCAAATTCACCGATAAAACGAACATTTGATGAATCGCGACTTGTTTCAATTTTTCCACCAGGAACATTTAAGTTATGCGCCCCCAAGGCCGATACAACATCCATTACAGTCACGCCATTTGCCGCCATTGAATCAGGATTCATCTGAATACGAATTGCGCGTTGCAAACCACCAAACACGGACACACTGGCCACACCTGGAATCGCTGTGATTTTATTAGACAAAACATCATCAACATATTCTTCAACATCACGCGCATCTGCGCCTTGGATTACAATGTCAACCACCGATTCCTGCAAAGGGTTTAACTTTTCAACAACAGGTTGATTCATATCTTCTGGGAATTCAGAAATCAGCGCATCTAATTTAGTTTTTATTTCAGTTGCTTTGTCATTAACATTTACACCCAGATTAAATTCAGCCATTACATAACCGCTGTTTTCATAACCATACGATGTAATTGTTTTTAATTCGGACACTTCGGACATAGCGTCTTCAGCGCGTTTAATGATTTGTGATTCTATTTCTTCGGGCGACGCACCAGGATACACAAATGTCGCAGTCACCATTGGGAAATCCAATGCAGGGGTGCGCTCAATATTCATATTAGGAAACGATACGAACCCCAATACAACCCATAATAAAACAAACATCAATGTTGTAATTGGTCTGCGTACGAAAAACTTTAACATATCTGTGTCCTTTTTTCTTTCAGTTATTATTTGTTGTATTTAACTTTGTCGCCTGCATTTACCTTGGATAAAATGACAATGTCGCCATTATGCAAACCATCGGTTATATATGCAGTTTCAGAATCTTGACGCGCAACCGTCACATTACGAACAGTCGCAACACCGTTTTCATTGACTAAAACTGTACCATCCGTGATTGCATATAATGGCACGAAAAATCCATGTGCTGAAAATTCTGCAAAGTGCAACCCATCTGCAACACCATTTGTGCGAACAACAAACATACCGCTGTCTAAATCGATATCACTGGACACAGATTTAATTGTGCCATTGCCTATTTTCCAGCCTGCGCGCAATTTAGATGCACGATCACCAGAAACATATGCACGATTGTTTTTTACCGCCAACGGCTCGTACAAAACACCACTTTTTTCCGTCACAACAATCGCTTCGATTGGCGCACCTGTATCCGCTGCAACGCGCGACGCATTAAAAACATAGCGCGCATTTTCAGATGCAACCGCAGCGAAACGGAACGCGACCCAAAATACCATTACCGCAACCAGCACCAAAAAAAACAAGTGCTTTATTCTTTTTGATTTAAGAGTTTTTTGTATTTTATCCATTTTTTATTCACCTAACTTTTTTACCGATTCTGCTGACATTAAAATTTTGTATTTTGTATTAAGCAACGCAATATCCAACTGATACAAACCTGCGGAAACATCCGCCAATTCAACCGCAGATGTTTGACCAGATGCGAAACGATTTTGTGACAAAGTATATGTTTTTGCCGCCAAATCGCGCGCGTTTTTCAATGTGGACAAATTGTCGCGCAGACGATTATATTGACGCACTGCATTGTCATATTGTTCTGTTGTGATTTTCTTTGCCAAATCCAAATCTTCTTGTGCGGCAACAGCGTTCATCGCTTCGACTGTTGCATTTGCGCGATTTACACCACCAGAAAAAATAGGAACCTGTAATGCCAATCCCCAATATGCAGACTGACTGCCTTTTTTATCAAACAAATGCCCCACGTCACCCGACAAAGAAGAATAAGTATAAGATGCTGTTGCCGCCAATGTTGGATATGCACCCGCGCGTTTAGAACGCGCTGCACGTTCATACATATTTACCTGTTCTGACAAGATTTCCCATTGTGGCGTTGTTTTTAATTCTCCTGCTGTCAGTTCTTCAAATTTTGATGGGAACGCGTCTGTTAAAACCAGTTCCTCGTTAACATCAATGTCAGCCATAATCTTTAACATTCTGTGCGCAGTATCACGATTGAATTTCGCATCAGAAACATTAATTTCTTTGGCCGCGATATCAGATTCAATTTTCAACAAATTGCTGCGATTAGCACGTCCCGCAGATGTCAGTTTCTTTCTTGCTGCACGGGCATTTGCTAAATCTTGTTCTGATAACTTTACAATTTCGTCTGTCATTTTTGCGGTCCAATACAAATCTGCCGCCGCATAACGAACTTCACGAAGCGTCATTTCTTTGGACTTTTCAGACATTTTTATCGCAGACTTTACAGATTTTACCGCATTACCAATTTTACCAAATGTATATATCGGCTGGGTCAAAGACAGGCCTGCCTGGAAAATGTTATCAGGCATCTCAAACGAAACAGATTGGTCTTTTAATGTTTCTGAAATCAGTCCGCCCAATGCTGGTGGCAAATCTATCTTGCTGGATTCAGATGGGTTTTCAACATTTATCAAATTCATATACGATGCCGAACCTTCTAATTTAAACCAGCGGTTCGCATTTGCTGCATCCAGTGACGCCTCTGCCTTTTTAAGGTTTGCATCCGCCTTTTTCAAATCGTGCGATGCCGCAACCACCATACCAATCGCATCATTAAACGACAAATCCAATGCGACAGATGGCGACACAAACACGCCTGCAAACAAAGCCGCAAAAGCAGATAACAGTTTAAAACTATGCATTATCAGACTCCATATTACTTAAAACATCACTTAATGTACGCAACGCATCCGTCAGACGCTTTTCTTCGGACGCAGACAAATTCGCAAACATTGCTTCTATGCCAGAACGAAACAAATCCATTGCGCGCACTGCTAATTCAGCCCCACTGGGCGACACACAATACCAAGTATTTCGACGATCGTTATCATCAGTCGTACGAACAACCATACCATCGCGTTCTAATTTACGAAATGCCGCGCACAAATTTGGCGCAGACACATGTTCACGACGCGCGATATCTTTTAACTTGGCGCGTCCACCATTGTGCAAACGCACCAAAATAGACACCAACTGACGCGGATAGCCGGTTGATTCCATCCGATTTGGACGCAATCTATCGGCCAACTTATCCAGTGTCCAAATATTTTTTTCCATCAAAGCAACAAATTCCTTGCGTTGCATTTTTACCTCCTATATAATAGGCTTGAAGTGCAGATTTGTTAAAAAGCTTAATTATTATATTTTTTAACAAAATAATTTCAAGTAAAAAATTTCAAATAAAAATATTATTGCTTTTTATCAAAAGATGGTTATAATCATTTTCGCTATTGGGGTGTCGTCTAATGGTAGGACAAGAGATTTTGGTTCTCTTTATCATGGTTCGAATCCGTGCGCCCCAACCATAGTTAACAAAATGTCCTTCGGGGCATTTTTTTGTTTGAAATATAAGGGTTTGGCGAGTTCGAAAGTCTGATTTTGAAATTTTATGTTCTTGCTGACACTTTCGAACTAGCAATAATCTTATAAAACCAATCAAACATTGCTAAGAATAGTCTTTTTATTCAAAATGGTTGGGGTGTGCGGGCGAAAAGGTTATAATTAAACGAATATATAACTTACTATTTTTGCGTATTTATTTTTATTGGAGGAAAACATTCGCCACCATTTTTCGGACAACAGTTAAAACCTTCGCGTCCCATATCTGTGTAAATTTCGTCCGTACAACATCCATTTATATCAGGAACAGAACCGTCATCACATTTAACTTCGGTTGGTTCAGAAGCATCATATTCAGAATCCGTTTGTGTATCTACGTCACCCGTACCATCAATAACACATTTAGTTTCGTATTCGGCTTCAACAACTTTTAATTGATTATTCAAATCTTTAATTTTATTTTTCAATTCTCTACATTCTTGTCCAGTACCAGATTCTTCTAATTTTTTTATAGCATCACTAAGTGCACCGGCAAACATAGGATTACATATAAAACAACTGACAAGAACAATTATTATTTTTTTCATTTTCTCTCTCCATATTTGTGGATATTATATCACAAAAACAGCACAATAACAACTCGCGTTTCGCCCGCACACCCCAACCAATATTCAAACGCACCCTTGTGGTGCGTTTTAATATTGGCTTTGTTGCGCCCATTTGATTTGAAACATCGTCCGCCTTTGGCGTGACAGGTTCGACTATGAGTAAGCGAAAACAAGCCTTGCGTAGTTTGAGCGCTAACGAATGCCCCGCAGGTCTATTGACCGAGGGAATTGAGTGCGCCACACCCCCCCCAACCTGGGGTGTTTGTTTTTGTGTAGACTGTGTGATATAATCAATCTTAGAGAAAAACATATACAGACAATCGGAAAAATATGAATATCAAAACAATAAAATTTAATGACGCAATCGCTAAGGCAAACAAGCAAAAGATTGTTTTATACCATATACTTTCGCCAATCAGCGAACAGGAATTTAATAAAATTCAACAAAACGGATATTTCAATCCATCTAAAAATGCGTTGGGCGGACAAAGCAATGGATATTACTTCTTTACAACGCGCGTTGGCGCAGAAAACCATATAAAAAGCAATCAAAACTCATGGGATTTTAACGACAACAAAACTGCATATATCATAGAATCAGAAATAGATTTAAGCGATGTAAAATATCCGACTTGGAAATTAGATACCGAGGCTATGCAGGACTTTTTATTCGATATGATTTATGATGCAGCAAAAAATAAAGAGATAAAAATCAACAACCTGCGCATCACTGCAGGCGACAAAAAAACACTTAACATTTTTAAGAACGAAAAAATTTCGCGGGTTAAAGATTTTTGCGCCAACGACCATTCGGGCACAGTCGAACAAGTATCAGATTTTTTGTATCGCAACGATAAAAACTTTCAGCAACAATACGACAAATTGTTGTCAGATGTGTTTCTGGGCGTTGGTGAAAATCTGGAATTATATGCTGTAAAAACAGCAAACAAACAAAAAATAACCAACATAACAAAAATAGAAAACAAAACTGACGCGCCTGCACCAAACAAAAATTCACAAATCAATAAATTTATGTCCCGATACGGAAACAGACGCAGATAAAAAAACACCCAAACGGGTGTTTTTTTATTTTTGGTTTTGTTTCAGACCAGCAAACGCATATGTAAAGAATACGCCATTGGTCGGGCATATAGAACAGTTAATATTCAAAAAAATAGCGACACATACCGTTTACTATCCCATCATAAATCACGGTAGCGCGTGACACATCCTGATTATTTGTTGCCTGCAAAATACAATTTTGCATATTCTGTCACCAAGCACACGCCCAGTCCACGAACCCCCAACTTGGCCCAATGCCAATCAGCCGTCGCAATATCTTGCGCAAAATCACAAAAACAGGCACCTTCCCAATCAACGAATCCGACAATATTAAAATCATCATCCATTAAAAAATTCTGGCCAATATCGTTATGAAACCATCCGTACATAAAGGCCGGCTTGGCCTTTGCGTCTGGTTTTAAGTCACTGATTTCAGGCGCATCACACTGACCGATTTTATACATAAAATTCGCTAGTTGTTTTGCAATCTTTTCACGATTAGCAGTGACACCCCCCGGTTCAAAGTCGCATATTAATTTGCCAGGAACAAATTCTTGCCGGCGAATAATAATATCTTTGTACGGAATCAGTTCTGTTTTTGGAATACGAATTGGCGAAACAGACATCAGCGCATTAGCAATACGCACTTCGCGCTTTGTCTTTTCAACCGCATTTTCGCGCAACGGGAATTTAAACACATGACGATCATTTAACAACACAACCAAATTATGACAACCAACACCCAGCGCGAACTTTAACTTTTTTACACCGCCATCATTTTGTTTTGCCCAATTGCGCACCCAACGAATATATTCGAACGACTGCGGAAAACGCACAATATTTCGAACCTTGGTGCGACGCGCGCGTCCCGGGACAAATCCGCTGACTATTTTTGCAAAATAACGTCTGTAATCCATAAACTAACCCTTTTATAAAAATATAATAAAAAAACATGTATAAACTTTCAATTGAAAAAGAAATTATTTGTGTATATGATTTAATACAAGCTCCCATCGTCTAGCGGTTAGGACATCAGATTCTCATTCTGGCAACACGGGTTCGATTCCCGTTGGGAGTGCCAAGTTTAAACATAACCGTGCTGGAAACGGGTTAACTTGTGACGCGAACCGCCCTGCCTATGTTTTTTTGTTGACATTTTTATTATTTGTGCGAACATATAAAAACAAACAATGGATTCCATTATGAAAAAAGAAAATATAAAAAAAGGATTTTTGCATATTGCCGCAACAGGAACAATCGCTACCTTGATTGTCAGCGCTATATATGCCGTTATATCGGATTTAGACAAGCCGACTTTTTCTCCTTTGGATGCAAAAAACGCACGCGCCCAACTTGACGATGCATACCAAGAACGTTATCAAATACTGGGGCACGCCTATGATGCAGCCAGAGATATCGCAACAAAAAAAGCAGCATTGGATTTAGGGTACGATGAAATAGACAAGTTTTATGAAACATACCCATCAGAAGCGCGCGCCGATTCATTAGAAAACGCAATTGAAAAAAATGCGCTAAATTTATTTAACGAATACTTTGTACATGCATCGGGCGTAAAAGCAGCGGACGAAAACATAAGAAAAAAAGCAGAATATGTAAAAAAATTAGAACAAGACAGTATCGCATCTGCAAAACATTCTGCGACACCGACACATGAAAACTTTAAACGGAATTGGAATAAAATAAAAAAACATTTTGAAAAAACACGCTAAAAAAACGCCCAAACGGGCGTTTTTTAACCGTTATTATTGCAATAAATTACGGGCAGATTCCAATAAATCAATCGCCGCATCAACCGCCGACAAATCAACCGATGGTGCCACGACAACCGGCTGATCTACAACGGCAGCTGGCACAGACACCTGTACAGTATCCGGCAATGCGTCCGTCGCAGCGACAGGTAAACTCCCTTCGCGCAACATTTTCTTTACGCCTGCAATTGTCATGCCATGCGTGTACAACAAATCTTTGATTACGATTAATTTTTCAACTGTTTCTGCACGATAATATCTGCGACCGCCTGCGCCGGTGGTCGGGCGCACCGCCGTTGGAAATTGTTTTTCCCAATAGCGCAATGTGTGCGCCGGCACAGACAGCCGCTTTGACAAATCGTTTATAGAAACAAAATACTCACTACTTTCCACTGCACACACCCATTATTCTGAAACAACCGCGGTATTTGTATCTGCTGCATCAGATTCAACAACCGCGTCTTCGGACGCGCCTTCGATTGCAATCGCAGACACAACCTTTTCGTTTTCGGCTGTACGGAACAGCGTGACACCAGCAGTCGAACGGCCCGCGATACGAACGTCATGTACAGGCGTACGAATAATTTTACCACCGTCTGTCACCATGATAATATCTTGGTCATTTGTCACAGGGAACGAACCCGCAACCGCAGTGTTTTTGCCACCCAATTTAATATTAGCAAAACCGCCACCGCCACGATGCGTTAAACGATATTCGTATGAGCTGGTGCGTTTACCAAAACCATTTTCAGAAATCGTCAAAATAAATTCTTCGCGCGCGGCCAATTCTGCCATTTTTGCATCATCCAAAACCAATGTTGTTTCTTCTTCGTCTGTTGACGCTTCTTCTTCGATACCGGTTTCAGCACGACGCGCAGCACGCGATTGTTTAATATACGCAGCACGAACAGCAGAATCAGATTCCCCATGGTTCAACATCGCCATACCGATAATTCTGTCGTCTTTGCCCAATGTAATACCACGAACACCAGTCGAATTGCGGCCAGCAAAGATACGAATTTCTGGCACAGCAAATCTGATCGCACGACCACGATATGTTGTCAGCAAAACATCTTGATCTTCGGCACACGGCAGAACAGAAATCAAACTGTCACCTTCGTCCAATTTCATTGCAATTTTACCGTTTGCACGAATAGAGTCAAAATCACTCATACGATTGCGACGAACGGTGCCAGACGCTGTTGCAAACATCAAGAATTGTTCTTTGTCAGATTCTTTTGCACGTTCTGCATCTTCTTCTGGAACAGGCAAGATTGCCGTGATTGTTTCGCCCTGCGCCAACGGCAACAGGTTAATCAACGGACGTCCCTTGGCCGCAGCGGCCGCTTCGGGTAATTTATATGTTTTTAATTTATAGCACAATCCCTTGGAGCTAAAGAACAGCAATGGCGTATGCGTATTTGCAACAAACACCTGAACAACATAGTCGTCTTCTTTGGTCGCCATCGCATTGCGTCCTTTGCCACCACGTTTTTGTGCACGATATGTATCCAATGCGACACGCTTGATATAGCCTGTATTAGATACGGTCACAACCATATCTTCACGCGCAATCAAGTCTTCGATATCAATATCGATTTCTGCATCAGAAATTTCTGTACGACGAGGAGACGCCCAATTATCACGCACAGCAATTGTTTCATCGCGGATAATCTGAGTAATGCGTTCCGCACTGCCCAAGATTTCCAGCAAATCACGAATTGTTGCACCAAGCGCCGTCAAATCATCGTGGATTTTATCGCGTTCCAGACCTGTCAAACGATGCAATTGCAATTCCAAAATTGCACGCGCCTGATCTTCGGACATATAGAACATACCGTCTTTGTATTCTGTGTTTGGATCGTCAATCAATTGAATATAAGATTCAATATCAGATGCACGCCAACCACGCGCAATTAATGCCTCGCGTGCGGCCTCTGGATTTGGGCTGGACTTTATCAATTCGATAACTTCATCCAAATTACCAACAGCAACAGACAATCCCAACAATGTATGCGCACGATTGCGCGCCTTGTTCAAATCAAAAATTGTACGGCGACGGATAACTTCGCCACGAAATTCAATAAATGCATCCAGCACGCCACGAACATTGAACAACATTGGTCGCCCACGATTCAACGCCATCATATTAACAGGAAAACTGGTTTGCATTTCTGTGTATTGGAACAAATGATTCAACACAACATCTGCAATTGCGTCGCGCTTTAATTCAATAACAATACGCAACCCTTCTTTGGACGATTCATCGCGAATTTCGGAAATACCTTCGATTCTTTTGTCTTTTATCAACTCTGCAATTTTGATAATCATCTGGGCCTTGTTGACCTGATATGGAATTTCATCAACAATAATAGCCTGATGATCACGAAAATCTTCGATATGCGTTTTCGAACGAATAATAATTGAACCACGACCTGTTGTATGTGCCTTGTACGCACCGGCACGCCCCATAATTATTGCACCTGTTGGGAAATCTGGCCCCGGAATAATAGAAAACAATTCATCATCAGAAACATCTTTGTTGTCCAAAACAGCCAAAATACCATTGCAAATTTCGCCCAGATTATATGTTGGCACATTTGTCGCCATACCAACAGCAATACCCGAACCGCCATTTACCAAAAAGTTTGGAAACTTTGCTGGCAGAACAACCGGTTCCTGCAAAGAACCATCAAAGTTAGGCTGCCAATCAACAGTATCTTTGTCCATATCGTCCATCAGGGTTGCGCCCAGTTTAGACAAGCGCGCTTCGGTATAACGCATGGCCGCAGCTTTGTCCCCATCGCGCGAACCAAAGTTACCCTGCCCCTGGACCAACATTTCGCCCATGGAAAAATCCTGGCCCATACGAACCATCGCTTCGTAAATAGAACTGTCGCCATGCGGATGGTATTTACCCATAACATCACCGACAATACGCGCCGATTTAACAGTCGGTTTAGTCGCAGGCGCAACATCGTTCATAACATACAAAATTCTGCGATGTACCGGCTTGCACCCGTCACGAACATCCGGCAATGCACGATCAACAATAACAGACATCGCATAATCCAAGAAACTGGTACGCATTTCGTGTTCCAACGACGACTGAGGAACGCGGATTTCATTAACTTCATTTATAATTTCTGACATACTACCTTTCCCTATGTTTTTTACATACAAAACATAGCAGATTTTTGCGCTTTGGGTCAAGAAATAAAGCCAAAAAAATAACTTGACAAAAATACACTTTGTGATTACAATAAACACAACAAAATAACAAAGGACAAATAACAATGTTTTTACCATTCTGGAAATTGTTTGCATATATTTTTATATACTATATGATTATCGAAGGCCTGAAATCCGCTGGTTTGATAAAATCTAAATAAAAAGGTTGCGTTTTTATAAAACCTGTGATTAAATAGGTGCACAAACGGATTTTTTCGACGCGCTAAATACGATGCTGCTCTGGCGCAACGAAAACAAAAAAGAAAGTAAAAATATAACGTAAGGACATAAGTCATGGCAACAAAACGTACATATCAACCTTCTAAGACACGTCGTGTTCGCACACACGGTTTTCGTGCAAGAATGGCAACTGCTGGTGGCCGCGATGTTTTGAATCGTCGTCGTGCGGCTGGACGCAAAAGATTAGCTGCAACAGCAGCAAACTAAAAAAACCCCAAACGGGGTTTTTTATTTTTCTTTTTTTTGCTTGACAAACCAGTTTATTGTGCCAACATTTATTTCATGAAAAAAAACATCCGTGAATATCTTGAATTTCTTATAAAAAACCGCCATGTATCTTCTGATATGCACGACGGCGTCGCGGTTTACTTTGTCGAAGACCCAGACGACGAAATACAGGCGATGTTTTTTTCAGAATACTCACACATTGAAGACAAAACTATTTTTTGCAATTATACAATTACCATCAACGATATTGTCGTAGCAGAAACAGCTGCGCCAATTAATCAAAAAAGTTCTAACCCAGATGTCAGCGCAATCAGAAAACTATTAACAATGTGTTCCAACAAAATTATTCGCCAAGAAATACTGGCACAACAAAACGCTTTTTTACGCGCCATAAAAGACCAAAACACCAGAAATTAAATCGCACGGACAACGCGACAAAATGTCACACCATATACAGCCGTCGCACCCGCACGCATCAATACACGGCGCAATTCACCAAAAGTTGCACCAGTCGTCATAACATCGTCAACCAACAAAATTCTTTTGCCACGAACATTTTCTGGTTTCATAACACGGAATACGCCTCTAATATTTTCTGCGCGCTCACGCATATTTTTATGCCCCATATTTTCACGATGGCGGCGTGCAACAGAATCTAAATCCATCTTTAACCCCAACGCACGCGCAATCGGACGCGCCAATAAAGTCGCCTGATTATAGCCACGTTTAAACAAACGCTTGTTCGCCAGCGGCACAGGCATAACAATATCTGCATCAACATCTATATCCCGCAAAGCCCATATCATCGCACGCGACATAAACAAAGCATATTTTGTGCGACCGCCGTGCTTAAACGGCAACATCGACGAACGCGAAGCGTCATCATATACACACGCACTGCGAATCCAATCCAGCTCACAATTACCGGACGCACACACCGGACACAATGGCGCACCACCTAAATCTAAATCTGCCGGAAACGGGTATCCGCATTTCACACACTTTGGATTATCTATCCAATTTATTGCCGCCCAACAATCCACACACAATTGACCATGTGCAGACACCGGCGTATCACACAATGGACACGCCGGCGGAAACAAAAATTCTGTTAATTTTTTGAAAAGTTTTACCACGACATACTTTTATAAGTTTTTTTCCCAACACTGTCACCAAACATATCACGCTTTTGCTGGGTCAACGTCTCATACTGATCACGAGAAATAACACGCAGCACAAAACCCGGCTCATCACGTTGCGACAAAACAGGAACTATACGCTGTTTAGAAACACCGTTATCAGTCAAAACCTGTTCAACAATCGCCAAACGGCGCGCTGCTAATTTTCTGGCATCCGCATCAGTTGTCATATACTGCGGTATTGCGATCTGAATCGCACGCGTTGGACGATTCACAACAATACCTGCATATTCTGTTAACAAAGTGTAATTTGCGCGCGACAACGCAGAATCTTCATTACGGAAATTTATTTTTATTTCCAATGGACGAATTCCACTGCCAGCCTCGGACAAATCAGCCTTGGCCGTAAAACCTTCTATCGAACTGGACATATCGCTGACAACATCAAACGCATCATCCATTTTATATGTCGACAAATGCTTGTTTTCCGACAGGAAAGTTTTTCTGAACGCCTGACGAAGTTGTGTTGGCGACATAGATGTCATATCTTCGCGCGCCGCCGCAACACGTGGTGAAGTGTTTTTTTTCACACTGTGCACGACAACATCTGGTTCGTCATTCATCTCAACGACCATTCTGCGCAATGAAACATTTTGCTTTTCATCCACTGCAACCGTTGTTTTTTCTGCCTGGGCAATCGGCGCAGCAATCACACGGTTCGACACAGTACGAACACTGTCAGACGCGCGACGCTGCAGGTCGTTCAAACGCGCAATTTGCGCATCCAATTCAGACTTTTCCACCACAGAATTTGTCGGCGCAACAGATGCTGTTTGGTCAATTCTCTCCTCTGGCAAAAGGGAATCTGTACGAATCACAGAAAACTCACTAACATTTGGCATACGCAACGCGCTGTCATTTTTTGCCCACAAATCCGCACTGGGACGACGGGGCACCAAAACATCCGAATTTGCCGCAATCTTTTCACCCACATCCGCAGACACAACCGGTGCAGAAACCGCTTTTTTTGCACTGCGCGAAACAACCTTTTTAGTACGGGTTGGCACAGCCTTCTTAACATCATTTTTTGCAGCAACTTTTTCAGTCGCACCAAACGCAGCGCGTGCAGACACGCCACCAGACGCAATGTTAACCACCGGCAAACGCGCACTGGCAAACGCCGGCAACGCAAGCAAAACAGACAATACAGAGATTGTAATACGACGCATTTTCCTTTCCTTCCGTTTCTATCATAGAACAAATGACGAATCGCACGCAAGCAGAAAAATGCGTCAAATTTATTTATTTTGTTATTTCGTCCGCAATCAATTTAACAGCATCGTTTTTTACCAATGCTTTTTGCGCCATTTTTGAAAGTCTGGACGGATTATCAAACAATTCAGACAATGTGGCAGACAGCCATTTAGTCGTAAACCGCGACTGCGCAATTGCAAACCCGCCACCATTTTTTGCAAAACTGTCCGCATTAGCAGCCTGGTCTGGATTAATTCCCAACGGCACCAATATCGCAGGCCGACCAATCGTCTGCAATTCTACAACTGTGCTGGCACCGCTGCGACCAATGACTAAATCTGCGCCAGCAATCGCGCCTGCCATATCATGAACAAACGACAAAACATTAGCATGGATTTTTTTGTCCGCATAAAAGCGCTGCAATTTTTCAACATTTTCCGGACGCGTTTGATGTGTGACAAAAATCTTTTTGTTTTTCATCGCTGACACAGCCCCTGGAACAATATCGTCTAAAATTTGTGCACCCAGCGACCCACCTGTCACCAGCAAACGCGACGCGTTTGGCAATGGCGCACCAGCGTACGATAAAAAGTCTGCGCGCACAGGAAGCCCTGTATAAACTACTCGCGTTGATGAATTTGTTATACCAGAAACCGTTGGAAAGCTGGTCATCAAAGTTTTTACCCAACGCATTGCGAATTTATTCGCACGACCAATCGCCGCATTTTGTTCATGTAAAAATGTAGGCACACCCCAAACATGCGCCGCAAACACAGCCGGCACAGACGCATACCCACCAAACGCAACAACGCGCGCAGGACGCACAAACATAAAACGCACAGTCAACGCCAATGCAGACACGCCAATTTTAAACAAAGCCCACATTTGTTTTATGCGACTTTTTGCGCCGACACCTGACGCCCAAATATGAACAACGCGCGCGCCACGCGGCATATCACGACAAACCATATCACGCACACGACCATCACAAGAAATTGTCACACGATGACCACGCGCAACTAATTCTGTCGCAACACTTAACGCAGGATAAACATGTCCGCCTGTGCCACCTGTTGCAATCCATATTTTCATAACAGAACCCCTTGTTATATTATTTCCATTTATCTTCACGAATAATTGCCAACACCATTCCAAACAGCAAGCAATAAGCAACCAAAGAACTGCCACCATACGAAATAAACGGCAGCGTCATTCCCTTGGGCGCAAACAAATTTAATGTTGTCAGCATATTAAAGCATATTTGCGACGCAAACAGCGCAGCCGTTCCGCCCGCCGCATATAAAACAAATAAATCGCGTGAATTAGTCGCATTTACAATCAATCTGCGAAACACGCAAAATAAAACAACCAACAATCCACACGCCAATATCGCACCCAAATCTTCGGCAATCGCCGCAAAAATAAAGTCAGTATGCGCATCAGGCAAAGACTGCTTTACAAACGCATCATCGCCACTGCCCAGCAATCCACCATGACGAATTGAATTTACAGACTGGTCAACCTGATATGTATCGCCTGAACCTGTAAAGAACGAAATTATTCGACGATGCACGTGCGGCAGTGTAAAGAACGCCACAACCAAACCAAAGAAACCAACGCCCATTAAAACCGGAATTAAAACCAATGGCAAACCTGCAATAAACATCATCGCAGACAAAACCAATCCATACAAAACCGCCGTACCAAAATCGGGATGGAAAAAGATTACAAATTCAACAATACCAAACAGTGCCAGATAATAAGACCAACTTAACCATGTGTCAAAACGCCACGCAGATTTATTAAAGAAAATATTGGCACCATAACGCTCTTTCATCTTGGCCAAGAAATACGCAGTCATTATAACAAAGCCAGGCTTCATAATATCGGCAGGCATAATATTAACAAAACCAAACGACACAAAACGCGCCGAATTATTTATTATATGCGGAGCAACAACAGTTAACGGCAATAACGCCAGACCAAATGCCAGATTTGCGCCCGACAACAACAACACTTGTTTTTTATTTAAAAAACTGGTCCCAAACAAAACAGCCAAACCAATCAGATAAAAAGGTATCGCTTTGACTAAAAAGAAATGCCAACTTTGACCGATGCGTTCCGCTGCAACAGACCCCGCAGACAGCGCAAATATTACCGACAACAAAACCAGCAATAAAATACACCCTAATAGACGGCGGTCTATTTCAAAATACCAACTGGTTAATTTACTTTCGTCACTGCGTTTAATTCTGAACATATCTTTTTACTTTATGCGAATTTCAAGAACACCAGCGCCAAACCAGAGAACAATATAGACAAAACAAAAAAGCGTTCTACTATCTTTGTTTCTGGCCAACCCAGTTCTTCAAAATGATGGTGCAACGGCGCGCGCAAGAACACACGACGGCCTGTACCCGTAATTTTGCGCGTAGCCTTGAAATACATTGTTTGTATAAAAGACGACAACAAAATCAAAACCATCATACCCGCTGCAATACCCATTACTAATTCAGCCTTTAACAGCATCGCAACAGTTCCCATAAAACCGCCCAACGCCAGCGACCCAACATCGCCCATAAATATCGACGCAGGCTTTGCGTTATACCACAAAAATCCCAAAACCGCACCAAACATCGCCCCCAGCGCAGCGTACAGTCCGCTGGCCATTGGTAAAAACATTACCGTATCCATAAAACCAATGCGTGTCGCGCCATACAACGCAACAACTAAAACTATCAACACAGGCATATATAATTTAGACAACATGCCATCCAATCCGTCTGTTATATTAGTGGCGTTCGCACTGCCGCAAATAACAAAGTACGCAAACACATAGTACAACAGCCCCAACGGCAAAATAATTCCTGCACCAATAGATAATGAATATTCCGGAATATACGGCGGCATAGTTTTGTTAATCAGATACGCCAAGATTACAACAAACACACCTTCGGCAATCAGACGCGTCATAGGCGACAGACCATTTGATGCCTTTTTAGATTGAGACACAACTTTTTTATAGTCATCAACAAACCCCAACACCGCAAACATTACCAATGCAGCCAGCGCAATCCAACCTGTTGGATTATACAATGGCATAAACAACAATGAACCCGTCAAAACAGCCAACACAAGTAATATGCCGCCCATTGTTGGTGTTCCAGCCTTCTTACGATGTGCATTTGGTACATTTTCACTGATTGGCTGACCCTTTTTCTGGACAGCGCGCATAAAACGAATAAACGGACGCCCCAGCAACAGCATTATCATAAACGCAACAAAAAAGCCGCCTGCGAATTGAGTCCAACCACTGGCAAAAAACGAAAAATTGTGATTTAAAAAGTAATTAGTCAGCATAAAAAATCCTTTCCTTATGCTGATTATTTTATCACAAAATATTTGATAAACAAATGGTATTATGATTAAAAAACACCACCAACAACAACATTGTTGCTGACCGCCGTCTTTTTAGGCGCAGGATTCGGTTTTTGACCTGGTTTAAAGGCTTCTTGTATAATCGTGCCATCTGGGTCTGCGTTCGCGGCCGCACCACTGCGACGATTAACACGCACAAAATTCATACCGTCAGGAACAGCAAAAGGCTGATTTTTCTGATTTGCCAATGCAGTACGCATAAAGTCTGCAAAAACACGCGCCGCCATATGTGACCCTGCGCCCCGCCCCAATGATTTTGGCGTATCATACCCCAGATAAACACCTGCAATTAAATTCTTGGAAAAACCGACAAACCACACATCTTTGACATCATTTGTTGTGCCTGTTTTACCGGCGATTGTATGACCAGAAACGCGCGCCTGTTTTCCTGTACCACGTTCAACCGCACCCTGTAAAATAGACACCATTTGATACAGACTTTGCGGATCTGACAATGGTTCGCTGTCAGTTTGCGCACTTTTTGGCAACAATTCATCAGACCATTCGATTAAATCTGTCTGCTGGCCATTGATGACATTACCGTATCTGTCTTCGATATAATCGACCAACTTTGGCTTAATTACATGACCACCATTAACAAACGCAGAATACCCCAAAACCAGTTTTTCCAATGTTGTTTCCCCAGACCCCAACGCCATAGACAAATTCATATTTTTCATATCCGCAGGATATACACCAAAACGCTGGGCGACTTCTATTGCTTTTTCTGTTCCAATCTGTTCCACCAAACGCACAGTCGTCACATTGCGCGATGTTTCCAACGACAGACGCAACGGCACATCGCCCAAGAATTTTTTATCGTAATTTTCAGGTTTCCATAATGTGTCATCTTCACGCCAGCCAACAATCGGCGCATCCAACAACATTGTCTGTGGCGACCACCCGCGTTCCAACGCCGCCAGATATACAAACGGCTTTATCGTCGAACCAATTTGACGATATCCCTGGGTTGCGCGGTTAAAAGAACTTTCTGCAAACGAACGGCCACCAACCATTGCGACAACACGCCCTGTATGCGGATTCATCGCAATTAATGCACCTTGTAATTTATCGGTGCGGCCCGCATTAAAAGTATCTAATTCTTTATTCAAAGCATCTGTTGCGGCGCGTTGCAATTCAGGCACAATTGTTGTTTTGATATACAGGCCATCGTTATACAACTTTTCGCGCCCCAAAGTATTTAATAATTGGCGACGAACATCTTCGGCAAAATATTGCAATTCTTCAGACATTTGCGCGGTAAAACCGCTATTGATATTCAGTTGTTCAGCCGCTGCAACATCTGCATCAGACTGGGATACAAACCCCTCCTCGACCATACGGCGCAAGACATAGTTGCGGCGTTCAACTGCGCGGTCACGATTATTTGGCGCCTTGGGCAAAGATGCCAAAAACGCACATTCTGCCAAAGATAATTCACTGACCGGTTTATTAAAATACATCAACGCCGCGGACCCAACGCCATACGCGCGCGCGCCCAGGAATATCTGATTTAAATACAGGGTCATAATATGTTCTTTGGAAAAAGCGCGTTCCAAACGCAATGCCAAAATTGCTTCTTTTATCTTTCTGGAAATTGTGCGGTCAGATGTTAAAAAGAAATTTTTTGCAACCTGCTGGGTAATCGTAGATGCGCCCGACAATGTCGCATCCGCACCAAACATACGCAATGTATTGTTTGCGACCGCACGAATTATGCCCTGGACATCAATGCCGGGGTGTGTCCAGAAATTTTGATCTTCGGCAGCAATAAACGCATTTACTAACTGGGGTGGCATATCAGCATAGTCAATAAACACGCGTCTTTCTTCGGCGTATTCAATCAACAAAGAACCATCAGACGCATATAAACGCGTTGCAACCGGTGGTGCATAGGTTGCCAAACTTTTATAATCGGGCAAATCATTGCCGTAAATCAGCACCAGTCCCGCCAACAATGCGACCGCACCGACAAACGACCAAAAGAAAAAGTTTAAAAAATATCGCCCAATTTTTTTAATTTTCATAGCAAGGCTTATTCTAGAACAAAAAAATCCCAATCGCAAGTGTACTATTATGTTTCATTTTCGTCTGAGTCTTCTACACACTTTGTGCCGTCGCTTGTAAAGTTATCATTACATTCACAATACCCATTACCGACAGTTTTTTCTGAATCGGGATTTTCTTTATATGTCGAATTTGCGGGGCATTTAACACATGCGCCACCGTTTGGATAGTACGGTTCAACACATTTACAACGATTGTTTACATAACCGTCTTTGCCGACAATGACACCGTTGGTATTTGTTGTTTGGAACATTGAATATTCTGGACACAGCATAGACTGATAGAACATTTTTGATATGTTGTCTATGCAATCACCTTCTTTGTCTTCTGAGCAACTTGTCTCATCGCCATCAAATACCGCATACGCACAAGTCAGCGCAACATTACGGCATGCACCACGCATTACTTTATATATACTGTCCGAATTCGCTGTATTAGACCAGGAATTAACCTGGGACACCTGTTGGTTATAACAATTTGATATATCAACCATACAGCTGGACGCATAATCCGAAATAATTTTTTGCTGGGCAGCACGAACATTAACCATTGCGCGCTGGACATAATTTACAACAATATCATTATACGGTTTATAATTTCCGTTTTTATCGTATGTGTAATTCTGACACTTGTCTAAAACAGCACGACATAAACCTTCGTCTGTCACCTTTTGTTTTGTGCCAATTTTGGTCAGCAAATATTTTGCAACACACGCGCCATTATTTCCACTTTCACCTTTACATTTCTGAACAGACAATGTTGCGTTGCTGTATACATCATTTAAAAATTCAGAACCAATTGTGGCGTTGTTATAATTTTCCATAAACGCTGTTATATCTGAAATATTTTGTCCCAATACAACTTCGCCGTTTTCATCAATATAACGCTTGGTCGGGTCGATACATTTAAAATAATTTTCACCGCAGACCATTTCGTCTTTCATACATGTTTCCAGCGCGCCAATACACTGAGTTGCTGTATATTCATTTTTGTTTTGCAACACGGTCAGACGCGCCTTTTGCAGCATACGATTTGCACTGCGCACATTCGACAGCAATGTGTCGTTCATTTTTATCAAACCCTGTTCGTACGCGACACAATCCTTGTCAATTGCCAATTCATAATTACCAACAATCAAATCTGTTTCTGCGCCCGCCTCTTTACATTGATTTAATATAGAATTGCAACGCTTTTTTGCGGCGTTATACAGATTTTTTCCGCGCATATTTGCAAAATTTGTTTCATTTCCACCCAGAAAATCCAGACTAAACAAATCGCCATTTTCGCCTGAAAAATCAATATCCATATCCAGACCAAAATCTGTGCTGGCAGTATAAGACGATGAACGATTTACTGTTGGATCACGAATTAAATCTTCGATTTCATCCAACATACCACGCGTTTCGGAAACATCCTTGGTATTGGACAAGGTTTCTTCGGCCTCGGTCTCGGTCATAATGGCGCGAATTTCGTCAGCCGATAAACCAACATAGCGGATGCGTTGCGCAACCTCGTTCAACTGGACATTTGCGTCTTTGACCGCGCTTTCCGCCTTGGAATATTTTGTTAAATTGTCTGAACAAGTACATCTTTTCTGATTTGCATCAACAATTGAACAAAACTGATCCATACATTCGTTATACTGCGCCTGACAAGATGCGTTTAACGCCTTGGCCTGTTCCATTTTTTCAGCCGCATCTGCAATTGTTTCGGCCGTTGCCGCACGCGAACGAACAGTGCGTACAGCATCATCAATATTAGAACCTGTTTGAACGCCCGTGTTGCCAATAGTGGCACGACCGCCAACCTCTGCCGTACTTGGGCGCAGAACCAAGCCAGCCCGACGAACAGACGGATTTGCATTTATACTGGCCGAAGATACGCGTTCATTACGACCAACCGTATTTACCGCTGAATCCAACGCACTGCGACCAGACATATTCCCAGACGCAACAGTTGCGCGTGACGCAACACCACTGCGACCAACAACAGCCTTGGATGCCGCATCTGTATTTACGCCTGAAAATACGCGCGATACAGTACTGCGCACATTTGATGCAGCACCACGACCAGACACATTCGCTTCTGCATCTGACTTTGACACATCGCGCGCGGCAACGCGCGAAACAGTCGTACGCGAAGAAGTGGTTGTCGCCTTGGCGTCAGATGTACCTGATGGAATTACACGCGAAACAGCGCCATCAGCCGCAAATGCACTGGGCGCTGCAATAGCAATAGCGAAAAAACAAGTCAGCAGTTTTTTCATTCTCTTTTACAAATTATAACACAAATACAAAACAGATAAAAGACATTTGTTAAAAACAATCCGTTTTTGTTCCTGTGGCACAGACAACGCAAACAATGATATCTTGGTTAACAATGTCAAACGAATATAAAACTTCGGCAATTGTTCTGGGAATGCACGATGCGTTGGTGTCCCAGACAGGAATTATAACAGGTCTGGCATTTTCGCTGGCGGATTCACGCTTGATAATAATGACCGCAATCATATCTGCGGTGGCAGATGGACTGTCTATGATGGCGTCTAATTATCTGGCCGAATGCGAACGCAGCATGCGAAAAACCGCCGTATATGCAGGTTTATACACAGGCGCAGCATATCTGGGGACCAGCGCATTGCTGATAATTCCTTTTTTTATTACAGAAAATACAAATCATGCGATTGTGGCATCTTTTATAATCGCAGCAATTGTTATATTTTTGTTTAACTGGTGCACGGCACGAAACGGTCCCAGAAAACTGTGGCACAAATTTTTTGAAATGTTGGGGATTTGTGCTGGCGTTTCGTTCGTTGCGTACTTTATCGGTATAATCGCAAAAAAAGTATTGGGGATATAAAAGTTATTTCATACATTATACAATACAAATTATTTACAATAACACATGTTATGTTTTTTGCACATTTGTTATTGAACTGTGTAAAAATTGTGATAAAATCCTTCCTATATCTGTTATTAGCATAAGGTCTGAACAGCCTGCGATGCTTGCTTGAACTGACATCTCGACTTGGTCGGGATGCCGCCGAAATACTCAATACGGCGGGGTTTAGCATCGCAAAAAACTGTTCAACATCCCGACCGCTATTAACAGCGGTCTTCTTTTGTGCAATTGGGGTTTTGCTCCTAACAAAAAGGATAAAAAATGAGACATTTTTTTGCTAACCTTGTTGCAATGTTTTTTGTAAACAAGAAATCACGCCGCCGTATTCGCAACACAATTCTTGGGAAAAAAACTGTTAAAACCCAAACAGAAACACAGGTCAATATACCCGATTTAGAAAATCAATTAGCTGAGAAACAAAGACTTTTAGGTGAACTAGAAAATCAATTAGCTGAGAAACAACGATTTTTAAACGAACTAGAACCAAAATATAATTATTTAAAACTGAAAGCAGAATGGTTAAACTATAATGACGGCAAATTGTTATTACCAGGCAGATTTTCTGAATACGATTTAATTTTTGGGATTGGCGCAACCTGTAACGCCCCTGAAATGCTACGATATTTCAAACTGCGCCGTTTCAGCAATCCTTTTGATTGGACGGCAGGCGTCGAGCCATTGAATTGGTGGTCCCAACCAGACGTTCGCAGAGACACACGATTTCGTGAAAAAATGCAATCTATCTTTGATAATTTTAAAGATTGGCTTAACCCAGAATATTATAAATACGTAAATAGTGTACGCGCCGCAAATGCGCCACACCATCAAGTTGTTAATATAAAAAATAAAATAAGATTTATTCATGAATTTCCTGCAAATCAGGATATCTTGCAATACTTTCCACAATTTGCAGAAAAAATGTCTCGTCGAATAAAAACGTTATATACGGCAATTGAACAATCCGACAAAATATTAATTGTCTGGATGGCCAGCACAGGGGACCAACGTGCAATTTTGGAACAAAATGTATCAGATGCTGATATAAAATGGGCAGTCAAAAAAATACAACAATTATATCCAGACAAAAAATTTGACTTCGTCTTTTTTGAACCAGACGGCTCCAAAGGCAGATTCGAATACGAAAAAATAGCCGTTACAACAGGGGCATACAGAATAAAATCAAACCACTTCTTATTAAACCCTGAATATAAACAAGTTGCACCAGAAAAAGAATATTGCCCGCATGTTCATGTATTATCAGAAATGCTGGACAATACACATTTGTCAGAAAAAGCATTTAGCCCGCCAGAAAAAGAAAGAAATCAAACAGGATGGTTCGACTGAATCTATATAAAATCCGCCCAATTGGGCGGTTATTTATCTTTGTTTAATTTCTTGGCGACCCATTTATCAATACCACGTTGGCGACCACCGCCCCAACTGGACCAGCCGTCTGTATCAACAATGCAGCCGTCACATAATTCCGCAACATCTGAAAAAGTCTTTCCGCGCCCACCACCACTGTGCGAAACAAATGGAATAACCTTTTTACCTGATAAATCGTATTTATGCAGGAAACTTTTTACAGGTTGCGATAAATGATTTGCCCACACGGGCGACCCTAAGAATATTATATCATATTCTTCAAAATTTGGCGCAGAACCGCTTAATGCAGGCAATATATTTTGTTCAACTTCCATTGTTAAACGCTCTTTGCGCAATTTATCATCATCTGGATAAGATTCTGCAACCATTATACGATACACGTCACCACCGGCGGCATCATAAATCGCGCGCGCAACATCGCCTGTATTGCCGTCCTGCATAGAAAAATAAGCGATTAAAATATTAGGCTGATTATTTGTTGACATAGATTTTGTTTGATTTGCAAAAACTGTACCCGATATAAAAAAAGCCGGTAATAAAGAAAATAATAATTTTTTGGTCATAAACGCCACCTCCTGCAAAATTCAGGATTACATAAAAAACACACATAAACCACAGGAACAAAAACCCCGCCATACGGCGGGTGGAATTTATTTTGTTTTTTGGCGTATAGTGTCTGCAAGATTTATTGTTCTTTGGTTTTCATATTCTTGAACCACTTGTTGTGTTGTTTTCTCAATCATCTGTTCTGAACTTTGAGATTTGCGCGTATTTGTTTTTGAAGAAGTGCATATCAACACAGCAGATAAGACTGATGCAATAATAGACCAGATAACAAAAGGCGGCATTTCACATAAAAAAGGCTCACAAAAATTTTTCAATTTTTTTATCATATATTCATTGATATATTGTTTCTGTGCGTTATTTAATTTTGGCCAATAACCACACTTTATTAAACAAGCGCATTTTATCATTAATAGTGGTACTTGTTTATAAGCAACCCATGCTCCAAGCTCTATTTCTTCATTGTTTTCTGGCATAAAAAAGAACGATTTCCATGATTTGAAATTACAATTTTTAACTGTCATATTTGAACAACAAACTTCACCATCAAGATGATTATATATAATTTTTAAAAAGTTATTCGCCTTGTCTAGGGAATCAAAAGCAAATCTTTTAGCTTCAGTATAACTTCCTTTGTAGAAGACATGGTATTTTCCACAGTTTTTAAATAAACAAATAATATTTATTGCTTTTGCTGCTTTTTTGGGGCCTTCTATGGGTGTATTGGTATACGGAGGAATCTCGTAATCAATATCATAATATTGCGACAAGTCGTTATAATCATTATAAGATTCTGAATACTCATTATAATTTATATTCTTATTTTGACTTTTATTTAAAATCTTCTGTTCAATTATTTTTTGTGCATAAGTTTGTGTCATCTATAAACTCCTATTAAAATATGGTTGCTATGTCTAATTTTTTGAAATTCTTTGAATCTATGTAATCATTCATTTGCTTAATTTGATTACACACAGGTTCGTTTATATCTAGTTCTGGAATCACATATATTTCAAACCCATATTCTGTCACAGCCCGTTGCAGGTCATATCTTTCCACAGATAAAACACG
>JAEIGA010000675.1_pt1 | contig 50510 bp, 81 predicted proteins | sample 9270691 | NCBI WGS metagenome assembly JAEIGA01 (sample SAMN17057246, study PRJNA624740) | gut metagenome | biome: biome; isolation source: fecal sample | host: Bos grunniens | place: China: Xizang | collected 2019 | reverse complement strand
TATAATTTTTCTGCACTGATTAGTTCACGAATTATGTCATTACCTTTTGAAACTTTATCTTTTACTTTGTCAAAAGCAACTTCAACATTATCAGCACTAACCGCTATGTTTTTTCTTCTAACATGAGAACCATCTGTATTTGAAACTTCTACTGTGAAAATATAATCATTTATATCCTTACTTCTCCAAACCTCACTTATTCCCAACTTGTAGCCCATAAAAGATAAAAATATGCCAAGAAAAACTTAAAACACTTTTTGTTTTTGCACTCTGTATAATCCTGGTCTTGCCCACAATATCCTTCGCAATTTTGGCACATTTCAATTAATTCTTTTTCTTTGGTTAATTCTTTAATGTCAAACCGTTCTAAAACTTCTTCAAGTTTTCTTTCTACTTTTGCCTGCGTTTCTGTCATTTCTCCACCTCGCTTAAAATTTTCTGCATAGTTTCCATAAATAATTTTGCAACTAAGTTTTGATTGATATTAAACTGCTTTGCAATTTTATCTATTGCTAATCCACAAACCTCGCACAAGTATTTTATCTGCCTAAAATATTTTTCGTTCATATATTCACCCTTAAGAATTGCTCTGCTTCAACAATAAAGGGATAATTCTTATCCTCTTTGTCTATGTAATCTACCGCAACTGAAAGAAAATCTCTAATTATTTCTTTTGCTTCGTTGAGTCGTCTATCTTTAGTAACTGCTTTTCCAAACCAATCACCCCTAGCATTTTGTTCTATCTCTAATTGCTCTTTCAGTTCTGCATTTTCTTTTTCAAGTTCGGCAAGTTGTTCATCTTTTTCAGTTTCTCCAAGTTGGTAGTAACCACATTCACACTTGACACAGTTCTTACACTGTTCACAAGGTTCATCTTCATCACCGCCATAACCTAAACAAAGTTCTCCATTTTTCCGAGCTTTATCACATTCAACAGATATGCCTATTCTTGTTTTCAGTTCTGCGTTTTCTCTTTCTTTTTGTTCAAAAAACTGCTTGTATGTTCCTGCTTCCCTTGCACTATAAGCATACATTCCTTTTAATTTGGCATTACGCTCTTTCAGTTCTGCATTTTCCTCTTCAAGCTCGGCAATACGGACCTCTTTTTGTTTAAGTTCCATTTCTTCGCAGTAATTAAATTCTTCCTCAGACATTTCAAACATATTTCTACTCCTTCTTGTCAAAGTCGCCCCTCATGGCTTCTGTTCTGATTATTGCAGAAATTAAATCATCCTGAGTATCATTCTTTTCCTTCAGCAATATTATTTCTTTCTCCAACTTTGAAAAAACAATCTTCTCATTTACATCTCTCTGCCTTGCATAACAGCAAAGCAACGTGATGATAAACAACTGGATAAAAATAACCACAACAAGAAAACCATTTACTTTTGACATTTTTAAATTCCTCTTCTTACTAAATTATTTGCCCGATGCAGATGAGGAAACGACCTTTTCTTTTCTTCTTCCTCTGCCTTACTTATATCCGCAATCGTAATTTCGTTTATTTCGCACTGCTTATGAAAGTCTTTGCATCCTCTCATTATCAAAATAAAACCAAGTTTCCAACACTCATTACAACAGAAATTGGGGCCTGCTTCCTGTGTTTTCGTCTGCGGTCCATAAGTGTAATACACATAATCTTTTCCGCATACGTTACAGTTTAAGACTTCTGATTTTACCCATCTGTCATTACGTGCTTCAAGCACAGGAGCATTAAAGTCAAACTCTAATTGCTTAAAATCTGCCATATCAATCCTCCCAAACTTTATGCCCTACAATCCATCGCAAAGCATCTGTGCGTGAATCACACGCCCTTACAAAAGAGTCTCTTATACCAGTTCTGATAGACTCTTTATTTCTTACCGCTTCATTGTAATCTGTAAATATCTGCTTCTTCACATAAGTATTAACACCTGTATCTACAAACACAATGAACCAACCATGACCTGACATTGGCGGCGCTTTCTGTTCTTTGTATTCAACTTCATAATCTGCCATATCAATGCTCCTTAAAAATAACCTGCTCTCCCTCTAAAAGAGTCCAACAGTTCTTACCTTCAATGGCGCATTCAGTGCAGTTACCCGAACAATACTTTGCACCATCACTTGCAGTTGTAAATCCATCTTTATAGAAAACGTGTGCCTCCGGCAGATTAAACGTATTTTCACAATCCAAACCTCGCCATATCGAAAAGATGATATGTAGATTTTCTGGAAAACATTTGTGCATCTGCAAATATGTATTCACTGACGAATACTGTTTAGTAAAGCAAAGTATTTGACAGTGCGGATTATTCCTTGCAACTTCTACCATATTCATCAGATAAAAGATATCGTAAATATCGCCAGCCACGTGAAATCTGAAATACGTTGTGAGAGCAACTTGTGCGTTGACCTCTCTCCAATACTTCTTCGGTTCTTCCAACAGTATCTTTAAGTTCCTTTCGTAACTCTGCTTTACCGATGGTCTGAGTTTAGAAATCTTTCTTGCATAGCATTTCTTCGCACAGAACTTGCAAGCCTTTGGATTACATGACACAACCGGCGGAAGTGAGACAGATGGAATGTTTCCCATTTTAATATTCCCGCGTGAAATACTAACGTGTTCTACGTCTATTCTTTGCATCTTCATCCCCCAAATCTTTCAGCATAAAGAAAGTTGTGCCAACTCCAACAAAACAAACCATAACTATTATAACAATGGCAATCACACCAAAGATCATTTTCTCTAACATTCCGGCTCCCCCTGTAATACGTATCTTGTGTAACGCACTTCTTCACCAAATCTGTTCTTGCCGGTCTCCCCGATAGACGCAATCTTATATCCCATATTACGAAGGATAAATATTCTCTTTGGCATCTGCATAATACCAAACAAATTAAATGCATCAAGAGAAGTCATTCCTTCCTTGTGTTCTTTCAAATAATCTAAAACTCTTTCGTGCTGTGCTTTCATTTTATACTCCTTTTCTATACCAATGTCGGCCATAAAGACTAATCATATCCGCTGAATGACGGATATTTACAATTACTTCATTTTCCTCTACATCTGCAAGGTCGCAGAGCAGAGGAAACTCGGGCTCAAAGACGCTATCAAAGTCGCCTTCCTTCACTGCATGTTTAAGACATTCAATCGCAAGCTTCTTCCAAGCACCGTTAAACCCAAGGTATTTCATAACTTTATTAACTCCAAATCGTCAAAACTTAGATTAAAAGGGAAAGCCCTCCAGGAACTCTTCCTGCGGTTCTGACGCTCCCTGCTTTGGTTTGAAAGCAGGTGCGTCCCCCTTTTCACCATTGTTATTCTGACTGAAAGTAGGATAGATTTCATCCGCGATTACAACAATCTTGGAGTTTTTCTTTCCGTCCTTCTCCCAAGTTTCCTGACTCAAAGAACCTTTGACAACTACAACCGAACCTTTTGTCATGTGTGGCACACACTTTTCGTAAAGTTTACCAAAGGCCTTTACTTCAAAGAAATGTCCTACATCTTTCCAAGTTCCATCTGCCTGCTTCTCGCCCTTGTTTACAACAATAGTAAACGAGCCCCAGGCAGTACCATTGGCACTTGTTTTCATTCCTTCGCTTGCATCGCGAGCCATTCTGCCACGTAAAATAACACTGTTCAAATCTGTCATTTTATTCTCCTTACATATCTTTTATCATATCAATATTTACATACAGTTTACTACGGGTAGTATTAGGGTTATCAGCATTTACACGGATATCTTCTTTTAATTTACCCAAGATTGTAACAAACGAACCCTCTTTAATGTACTTCATGCCGAGTGTTTTCTTACCGAAAGCCCGAACATTGATTTCATCAAAGAGGTCGCCTTCTCCTTCTGTATGCCCGACGCATACTGTAAGACGTGCTTCATACACCGGATATAATCCTTTTGTAGGACTTACTCCAATGTCGTGAATAATACCTGTAAGTGTTACGCTATTAATGTCCATCAATTACTCCTTCTGTGAGGCCCACTCACGCGAGCCCTAAGTTTCTGAATACCTTAAAACACCGCGGTGCGTCTTTCGTACTCACCCTGGGTTTGCTTGATCACTTCTGCAAAATCTGCACCAGCAAGACGTTTCTTTACATCTGCAAGTTCTTCTTCTGTGAAGGTGCCGTCATTCCAACGCTTCATAATTTCAATCTGAGCATCAGTAAACTTTGACTTTGGTTTCTGTGCAGCTCTTGCATTTGATTCTTCGCGAGATTCATTTGTATCTGCATCCTTTGTATCATCAATAGCAAACAAACCATTCAATGCATACTTGCGAGCATAAGAAGATGTAGCACCTGTAATCTGACTTTCATCCATACCTTTTCGGTCTTCCGGTTCACGTGCATACGCACTGGCAGTAATAGTTTCTTTTCCATCAGAAAGAGTTACTGTAGCCTTTACATAGATGCGGCCACCAACTTCAACAACTTCATCAGAGATATACATTGTAGCCTTGTGCTTTGCAAGTAAAGGTTTTACCGCTTCAAGAATATCTTCCGCGTTACGGTAACTGTACTTACCGAATGAATTGTACTGCGACTTTGGAGCCTTCAACTCCGACTGAATATTAATCAATGCTTCCATTTTCTTTCTCCTTTAGCATTTCCTTATAAAAATTACAGAACTTGTTACACAAGCAGTAACCCGAACATCTCTTTGACTCACCCTTAACTTCTTCAACATAATAATCTTTATTGTTTCCAAAGTTATCAGTAATGTAGTTCAAAGCTTCTGCTTCTGTGGAACACACTTTAACGGCAGTCTTGCGACCTTCCTTCTTTACTTTCCACTTAGTTTCATCTTCCCACCTTTCTTCACCTGTACAGCATGGCACTTCATCGTCCGGCTTGTTTTCGTTATCAACAATCTGCAATACCTTGTCATTGATAAAGATTTCAATCTCACGTAAATCTTTTTCAGTTACGTCAAACTCATAAACAAAAATTGGCGTCTTAGGATAATCAGGATCAACTTTCGCACTTGTTTTTGAATGGTCTTTTATAAGCGCAACGAACTGACATTTCTTTACATTTAATCCATCGTGCTTCATAAGATAAGCATACACAAGCCCCTGCTTTCTCCAATCTTCAAAATCATTGAACTTAATCTTCCACTGTGAACATGTCTTAAAATCCGCAAGGATTTCATTTTCCATGTCATAGTTATCAACCTTTCCGGTTACTGTCAATGAACCAATTTTCATACTGAATGACTCTTCCTTAAAGGAATTGTTATCCTGTTTTTCAAATATTGCATGAACTGCAGTACCAAAAATCTGCCATACACGGTTATCAACAGTGTCTTCAAGCTCTTCCCAATGACGTCTAGTCAAAATATTTTGCTTAGTACCTCTGAGTAATTCAGTAGCACTAATACAACCTTTTTTGCTATGCGGTTCTACATCGCAAGCATCCACTAATGATTGTGGTAAATGATTGGGATTTAAAATCTTCATAATTACACTCCTTTATTTCGTTTCTATCGAACGTTCAATAGACCATTTATAATATTTAATGCGCTTCCACGCTTTTATATAATCAAACCCTAACTCTTCACTTAATGTCTTTAGAGTTTTCGTTTTACCTTTATATGTTACATAAAAAGTATCTCTTTTATTAAGGGATTGTTCTTTTAATGTAACCCACCGGCAATTTTCTGGGCTATAACCTTTATCGTTATCAATACGGTCAATAGACAGTCCATCTTTATAACCATGAGATAAAGCCCATTCCTTAAAAGTTATCCAACCTTTTGATGGGTGCCCTGTAATAAAGTATACCCTTTCTTTATTTAACCATTCTTTACAAACAGCAATACCACGACCACCGTATACAAGATAATGATTATCGTTAGGATTATAACACCTTCTTAACATAGCACGATAAATATTACTTAATTTAGAATGTCTATCCATACTACTCCAATTCGCGAATCATCGCGCTTCTTAAATCATTACATGCATCACAGAATAAACTGTGCGCAAGCCTTTGTTCCTGCGAACTTTCAATGTTCGCTTGTGTACCACACTCAAACGACGCCATGCTCAACTTCAACGCTTTAATCTCGACTTCATTAAGCATCTTAAGCCAATCGCCTAAATTATGTTTCCACTCTTTACAAATCTCTTCCATTTGCAACTCCTTATATTGTCGGGACTTACCCTTGACCTTATGTATATATTATATCACATTATCCCCCTTTCTGTCAAGTCTTGTTTTTCGCTGAGAATCTTAAGCCAGTCTTTGGACTCAACTTTCTTCTGCCATTTCTTTTTCTGTTTGTCTACTGACTTCTGAATACGTTTGAGCCTTTGCATCTCAACTTCAAAAGCTCTTTCTTCTTCTTTCAAATCCACAGGCTACCCCCTTTTCAATGGTATTCTGTCGCTCACTTTTACGACCTTGTGTTTTGCATCATAAGCTTCATTCGCTTTTCTTGCGAAAGTACAGCACTGTTTACACTTGCACATTTCCCATTCTTCGCGACGACAATTCCAATTATAGTTACCAAAGTTTTTGCAATAACTAAATTCATTATCTGCACAGTTATAGCAGGTCTTTTCTGTATCAGAGAGATAAGGTTTATTGTATTTCACAACCTTTGCCGGCGGCTGAAACTCTGACTTCCTTACCGCGTACCTCCTGCATTCAAAACCTTCCGCATAACAGTTAGGACACATAGGCAGATTGTAATCATACTCGCACCCGCATTCCATACAGACGGACCAGAAGTACACGCGGGACTTTTTACCCGTTACTTTAGTGAGCGCCACTTTGAGAGTGCGGATATCCGGTAACTTCTGCCCCCCCTCAAAAAGAGTTGTTTTAAGATTTCTTAAATCATCTTCTCCAAGATTATTAAAGTTTTCCGAAATCCATCTCTTTGTTTCTTCAGGGAATTGCTTTCCGTAAAAGTTTTCAAGTTCATCAATTATCATACACTACCCCTACTAAAAATATTCACCGTCTGAACTTGCACGCCCTGCCTTAACATCTTCTTCAAAAGCAGCCTGAGCCCATTTTGTAAAATCATCACCAGACGGTTGCCCCGCCTGTACCCATTTCTTTCTGTTGTGAGAAAGTGTTGCATACATACGATTGAACCAAGGTTTAAGATAATTTTCATCAAGGAACTTCTGAGAGATAGCCTGTATTTCTTCATCACTCTTTGGAGTATTTACATACTTTGACATATCAAAATACTCCCCAATATACTCAGATATGTTTTTGCAGAATGCATTGAATGAGAACATACTTTTCCAGGTATCACTGTCAGCAACCTTAAGATAGTTTTTGAGAGCAGTACGTATTTCATCAGCCGAATAACCTTGATTTTTCAAGTAGAGAATATTCTGCCCCTCTTTCTGTGTGAAATACATAAGTGCTTTGGAGACAGGTATCTTGTGTTTCCCACTTGTGTTATGTTCGGTGATAAGAGTAAAGCAATCGCTTATCAACTGCTGTACTTCATCTTTATTTTGAACATCCTTAATGTATGCAGGTTCGTCATGACTTGTCATGACATTATCATGATTTATCATGACTTTTTCATTAGTGCGCCCCCTATTAGTATTATTAGTATTTGGTATTAATAAATCTTTAGTATTATTAGTACTTAGTAGTTTCGGGTTTTCCGCGAACGGTTTAACCGCTTTCGGATTTTCCGACTGCGGTTTTCCCGCTGACGGTGACTCAATAATGTCATAAGAAATAGCACCAAACTTACCATCCTCATTACGTTTTTGATTACGAACAAGATAACCATGTTCAATTAGTTCTGAAAGAGCCGACCTTAAAGAGTCGCGGCCATCTGTTGCGTGTTTCTGTAATTCAGATAAATAAACCGACCAATCATCAGGTAATGACAAAAGATATACAAGCACACCTTTTGCTTTCCACGACAAGGTTGTATCACGAATAAAAGTGTTATTCACCATAGAGAAATCTCTATCGTGCTTAACTCTAACAAATGTTGTTTCTGCCATTACTTATTCTCCTTGTTTAATGTTTCAAAATAAAATTTTTCTGGCTCCGGAAAAAGTTCAGATAGTTTTACTTTGGTTGAAAGATATAATAATTGCTCTGGGGTAAACATTGGTATATTGTATTTTCTTAAGGTTGTACGGAATCTAAATTCCGTTATGGTTTTAGTTCCCTTTTGAGAATTACAATGTTTACAACAAAGAAAAAGGTTTTCTATATTGTTGGTTCCACCTTTAGACTTTGGAAAAATATGGTCAATTGCTGCATCTTCTGAAACTCTTTTCACAGAAAAACCATTTTTTAACTTGATATCTTCCGCTAGTTCTTTGCCACAATAAGCACAACGAAAGTTAGTTTTATTGCAAATTGCAAGATATTTTTTAGGGCCAAAACAAATAGACATTACTTTTTATTTCTCCTTAAATAAAATGGGCTTAAACATTCACTCTACCGCCACCACGCTGACCCCCGTCGATAAAAGAGGTCGTAGAGCGAACATTTAAGCCCGCTTTGAGTAATCGACTATGTCAAAGTAGTGGGTTGGTGAGTCCCACTACTGACCATTATAGCACACTATACTTCCGACGTGCAATTAATATTTTTGCGGAGAGAGATTGCCCGGTTCATGCTTACATCACAAACTACTTCATTACCGATTGCCATATCTTCAATCGTTCTTGCCAGCTTCTTCAAACTTGCAACCGCTCTTGGAGAGAGTTCGTTTTCACTTGCGTAACGTGTGAGAGTATACTCGGCAAGTTTATCAAGTTTGATGTACTGCTCAACTTCTTCCGGTCCAAGTTCTGCATTGAGTTTTCCCTGACGTTTCAACTGTGTTTCCCACGCCCCCTTGATAGCACTTCGCAATATTTCAAGAGTGAGAGGCGGTGTATTATCTTCTTCTTCACAACTGAAACGGATATCCACGCGGTCAAGAAGTGGGCCTGAGAACTTCTTCCAATACTGTTCAACCGACTTTGCAGAACATAAGCAAATCTTTTTTGGATTGCCATAGTTACCGCAAGGACAAGGATTTACTGCCATTACAAGCTGAAAGTTTGCAGGATATACAGTTGTTCGGCCCGCCCTTGACAGTGAAATTGTCTTTGTATTAAGTGGTACACGCAACATCTGCAAGACAGAAGTTCTGAACTCGGCAGCTTCATCAAGGAACAGAACACCGTTATGGGCAAGAGTTATCTCGCCGGGCCTACAAGTTGGACCGCCCCCGCAAATACCTTCAATGCTTGCAGTCTGATGTGGCATACGGAATGGTCTTTGTGTAACGAAAGGTCTGTCCGGAGAGATCAAGCCCGCAATTGAATAGATTCTCTGCACAGAACGAACTTCACTTGCCATAAGGTTTGGCATCAACTGTGGCATACACTGTAAAGTCATTGTCTTACCACAACCAGGAGCACCCCACGCCATGATGTTATGACGACCTGCAACTGCTACCGCCATAGCCCACTTCAATCCGTTCATACCTTCTATTTCATCAAGCGGAGTATCATATTCTTCATCAATATCTGTAAAACGGATTTCATCATTAATGGATTTCACTTCTGCATCTTCAAAGTCGCGGAAGTTACCCTGACTTGCTCTCTGTAGAGTGTAATACACTTCATTCAAATTCTTCACGTAACGGATTTTAATCCCGCTTGGGACCGCAGACTTAACTACACCATAAGGCATAATTGCGTACTTGATACCAGCCCCCGCCGCAGTAGACAATCCCGCTTCCATAGCACGAACCATTCTGATGTTTCCGCCAAGTTCAAGTTCACCCATTGTAAAAATGGATTCATCAATGTGCAACTTATACTGTGCAGCAATAATACCCATAGCAATAGGCAAGTCAAAGCCCGCCCCTTCTTTCTTCAAGTCGGCAGGACTCAAAGAAATGAGAACACGTTCTGCCGGAAACTGAATAGCACTGTTACGGATTGCACACTGCACACGCTCACGACTTTCCTTTACTGAACCATCTGCGAGTCCCACAATATCAACTGCGGGAATACCGCTACGCAAATCAACTTCTACACAAACAAGACTTCCTTCAAAGCCAAACGGACTAAAACTATAAATACTCATTTTACTACCCCCTATAATACTTCAAATGGTGAATCATAATATGGGTATACACGTACCCGTTCATTGTCGAAACCCATGTCATGTACTGCTATTTTTTCTGCTCTTTCTTCTGTATCTGCATGACAGATGTAATCAAAAGAACCGTCTAGATTGTCAAAAATTGCGGTGTAACCTTTTACTTCTCTTATTTCGTTTTTCATTACTATCCCCCTATTTTCTGATTTCAACGTGTTCTGCAACAACAACAATCTCAGACCATTTCTTTCCGTCTTTGTCAGTCCATTTATGCTGTTTCAGTCTGCCAACAACACGAACTTCTTTGTCTTTGGTAAGTTGTGGAGCAAGTGAACGAGCCATAGCACCATAGCACCCAACTTTGAAGTTAGAAACTTCTTCAACATCATTTCCTGTTCTGCCTTTGTAAGTGCGGCTCACTCCGACAAAGAAATTACAAATTGCAGAGCCTTCCAATGTTTCAGTAAGCTCTGCATTTTCCAACAACCGTCCTTCTAATATCAAACTGTTTAAATTATTAGTCATAATATTCTCCTATTTAGTTTCAAATGTCCTTTCAATTGTCCAATGGTATTTATTAAGCCGCATAACTACTGTACTTTTTTTAAGATTTAATTCTTCACACCACTTGGTTAGAGATTGTGATTTTCCTTTATAAGTAAGTATTCTTTCGTTAGAAATACCATTAGTTTCAAATGCTTTTTTAATAGACCAGTGCAATTTGTTAATACGATACCAAGTGGTTTCATATTTCAAATTTAATTCTTTACACCAATCCTTTAGGCATTTTGTTTCTCCACGATAAAAAACCATAGAGATACCAGTATTTTCTTTATGCTTAAACGCTTTTTCAATAGACCAACCAAGTTCGTTTAGTCTTGTGTTGACTCTATTGTAATTTAAGCCCAATTCCCGACACCAATCAGCCATACTTTGAGTTTTTCCGTTATATGTAATGTAACGGTTATTACTTTTATTGTTTGCCTGCTCTATTGGTGTAATCCACCGACAATTTTCAGGTGAATACCCCTTATTGTTGTCGATACGGTCTATTGTAAGACCGCTCCCATACCCATGTGATAACGCCCAATCTCTAAAAGCTATCCAGCCTTTTGTCGAACGTTTATCATACATCTCTTTGTTCAACCAATCATCACAAACTGTAATCCATTTGCCACAATAACAATAATAACGATTGTTATTTTTATCATAGCAACGTTCCATCATCTTGTGATAAATCTTATTCAATCTACACATTTTGCACCTCTGATTAAACAACCCCATAGTTATGAGTTAATCAAGGTCAAGAATTAAAGAATTAAGGTTATTCATAAAAACTCCTTTCTCTGTGTATTACACAAGAGATAAAAATATAGTCTAATTGCGCCTAGAAACGATTCTGACGCACTTTTAACGCTTGGGTAATGATAGATTACCACCTAAGCAGAAAAGCCTAAATTTTATCAGTTTCCAAAAAACTGTAGTATCTGTGTATTGAACGTCTTTCTTTTACTTACATGTTTACTCCTTTGGACATACTTGATAGTATTCACTCTTAAAATCAATCATACTGTCTACGCAGACTTTATTGTGCTTGAACTTTATATTGTTCTCTTTGCACCATTGTTCCGCATAGCTTCCTTCCCGAACTCCCATTAATCCATAACGACAAACTTTGGAGTTCGGTCTGACCTGTTCTTCATAAAGCAGAAAGCCTTTCAATTCCAGTTTACTCAGAAATAGAAATACACTACTACAATCAAAGTGAGCCCCCGCTTTCTTCATTTCGTTTACCGTCATAAATTTTTCACACGTAAGCCGCACAAATGTAGCTTCATCATTCGTCATGGATTTCTTTACCAAAATATCCCCCTATAAGCTTTCGCTTGTCGAAAGCCTTGCTTTCTTCATGCGGCTTGCAGTTCGTCAAGCCAATCGTACATAAGTGCCTTTGTCCTTTCATCGGGATAACAGTTCTCTCTGTCATGTTCGTCTGCATAGAACTGTCCGATTTTCTTGTCCATAACATCTGTGATTTCACATGTTGCCAAAGGTGCCCCGTCTTTGTAGATAAACACAAGGATATAATTCTCATTCAATTTATCCATGTAGTTCATGCGGATAATGCACTGATGTAATTTTTCTGCCTGTGTAACCCACTCCTGTGTAGTTGTAGGTACAAACAGATTGTATCTGCCGATACGTTTCTGTTTACCCGCGAACTTACCGATACGCTTAAGATATTCCTTAAGCTGTTTTTCGGCACGCTGAGTATCTTCCATGCGTTTCTTATTTGCGTACTGTTCCTTAATCATTTCTGCACGTTTGGCGAAGTCTTTAGGGAACTTCCAATAAGGGTCGTTGATATCCTTGCCGATATACGCAGCTTTCTCCAGGTAATCGTGATAGTCTGAACCGAAGTGATATTGCTCATAACCCCCCGCTAAAATACCGTCTGCCCAATCTGCCATTTCTGCCGATACTTTATGCCCCATGATACGAGAAATGCGTTTCACGTTCTCAAAGGTTTCAAGTCCATGTTTCAAGATGTAGTTAAGGTCGGTGATACCATAGTCCTTTCCTTGATTGTTGAACATAAACTTATACAACTGCTTAAGTTTGTCTTTCTTTGCGGTAAAGAACGACTTAGTGAAACACACTTTGACATAACCCAGAGATAAAGGCAGTTCAATTTCCGGGTGTTCTTTCCACACCCTTAAAATGTCGAGCATTTCCCTTTTAGAATGGAGCCCCTTCCACTTGTTTACAACGTACCTGAAGTTCGGGTACTTCTTGTAAATAATTTCAGCGTCGTGTTCGTTAAAACCGAATGAGTCGAGCCTTATATTCTGCAAAGCCTTTGCGTAGCGTTCATAACCCACAGGTTTTTTCTGTGCAGAATGGGTGTAGTAGGAATAGTATTCCTGCGGAAACTCAACGTAATACCCCGAATAGATGTTGAAATAAAGGTTTCTGCAAAATTGATCGCCGTTCTCATAGGTCTTAAGACAATCGAACTGACATTCCAAAGTAAGTTTGCGGTTAGTATCATAACCCCGACCACGTGCATTAGTTATGAGTATAAGTTCCCCCCGCTTATCGTATTCAAAGCGGTCTTCCCAAACTGGCTTATGCATTAAAAACTCCTTTGTGTGGCTCACAAGAGCCACGAAAATATTTGAGATTAATCGAAATCAAATTCCATTTGGTCTAACATAGACGCAATTTTTTTCTTCTCGGTTGCAGACTTCTTTTTCACCAATCCGTTAAGTTCTTCACGTTCGGCAATTCCGTCTACAAAATATTCTCTTGCCCAATGGAAAACTTTTTCATCGGGAATTGCTCCGTTCTTGCCATTCAATTCTTTTCTTGCCATATCGGTGATGTATTCAATGCATTTATCCATGCAACTTGCCGAATACTTATCACACAAAGCACCGTCAAAAGCTAATTGCCCCTCTAAATAGTCCTGTATTATCTTTTTCATAACTTACCCCCGTTCAAAAAGAAATCAGCAATTTTTTCCACACCTGTTTTATGGTCAATGATTAAATCCCACTTGCCTGCATTTTTAATGGCTTCATCTAAAGTGTCGTAACTATTACTTGACCAACCCGACAATGTTCCGAAATTTGCAAGTACAAATGCTCTGACTTCAAATCTTTTCATAGTTTGCTCGCCCCTTTGTTATTTTCAATGAGTTTGTCAACGTCTGTACGAAGTTCGCAACACTTGCGTGTGAGAGCCGCACAAATGTTTGTGAGCTTTGATATAAGTACCGATTGTTCCTGTAATCTTTCTGTCATTTCTTCAAAAAGTTTTACAAAATCTTCTTCCATAAGTTCCCCCTTTTAAGCAGAATAAGATTCGATGATACCGAAGAATGCATTCTGAGCAGTTTCGATATCCTTGTAAAAAGTGTGTTTCACTTTCTCGCCATTTCTTTTGTAGACTGTTACGCATTTACCGCAGACAGAAAATATTCTACTGCCAGCATTGAAAGTCATATGATAAGGCATAGTTACCCCCATTTATGCTTTTAGGAAAAGCACTAAACCGTTAAAAAACTTTTCAAGGCAATTCAAACGTCTTGCCTTGTTCTTAGTAACCATTTTGTAATCTGCTCCCAAGTTCCAAGAAATCTGTATAATCAATGCTACACAAGCACTGATAAGCAGAACAGTAAGTCCAATCCAATTCAACAATTCTTCTCTAACATTTTCCATTTTTATCCCCTTGTGTGGCTCACTTAAGAGCCACGTACATTTTTAGATTAGGTTTGCGAAGTCGTCAATAAAACGATAAAGCGGAACTATATCTGAATGCCCTTTCTCATCAATCGGACAAATAATATATACTGGCTTACTTCCACGATTGCTCACGATATTGAACTGATGAAACTCTTTGCGTTCTTCATGGATTACATTCAGAACATAACCAAAGCCTACATCAATTACCAAAGTCTGACTGATTGAATTGTTGCGAAGAGAACAAGAGTATGTTTCTCTCAGTTCATTAAAAATTACTTCTAAAAGTGTCTTACACATATATACCCCCATAAGTGAGTTACACACTCACCATAAATCTTGCCCCCCCCATATAAGCGGAAAGGTTTGCTATATAAACTGCCCCCCCCTTTTATGCAAAATGATGTTGCCTAAAAACGTGGGGGGGAGTAGTTTAGAAAATGTGCCGCTTTTTTACCGCGATAAAATTAACTCCACAACCTTTTGTGATGTACACCATAAATATTTTACTTCTCAGGGTGATAGAGTCATTCATAAGTTTTGATACTTCAAAACCGCCTTCTTCTTCCTTGTCGTTGCGATACAGTTCTGCAATCTGCCGACAACTCAACTCTTTTGCAAGTTCAGTGAATGTGTCGTAAAGTTCTACTACATCTTTATCCATAGGTTTTTACTCCATTGTGTATCACACTCGTGATACGCTTTTGTTGTTCTGTTGGAGAAGATTTATTTCTTCTCTCAACCTTATATATATATTATACCACTTTATACCTACCTTGTCAATAGGTGGACTTTCCTGCGTGAGTGTGGCTCATACCTGGTGTTGCTGCCGAAATACTATAAAAAAGTGTAGTGAATGACTTCTGGGTCTGAGTCCAGCACTTCACTACACAAATATGTAGTAATGGGAGCTTTCTTCGGATACAAAAAAAATCCGTCTGCATCTGCATTAACGGATTGAAAAAAAAAGACAAAAAAATCCGCTAGAGTTTTTCACCCTAGCGGACTAGACTTTTTTAATTCTGCGTTGCGTTATTGAACTTCTTTAAGTAAATCCTTAAGTGCGTCTGCAACGGCTTTTTTCTGTTCTTTTGTTGCGTTACCAAAAATTAACGCAATTCTTTTAACGGTGGACTCAATAGCGGACTTTGTAAGTTCTGCTTTCTCAATGTCTGCCAAGTCCTTTTCAACTTCTGCGTTGAACTTATCAGCACTTGCCTTAAGTGCTTTTTCCTCATTTTTAATTTCTGCGTCTGCGGATACTTCAGCAAGAACTTTTTCAGCGTCTGCAACTTTCTTTGCGTCATCTGCTTTTTTTGCGTTGTTTTCTGCGGTCTTTGCTTTTTCTGCTTTTCCGTCACGCTTTTTCAATCCTTTTGGAATATCATCATCAAGTTCTAATTCAGCAAACAGAGAGTCACCGATTGTGTTAGGTTCACATACACTAACAGTCATTGTGTAGTACATCGTGGAAGATACTTCCCCGATAGTAGTTGAATTGTTAAGATGAAGTTCAAAAAGTACGGGTTGTAAACCGTTGCCAATACGCCATTTTGAATAAGTACCATTCAATAAAATGATGTCACTTGATGAAAATTCAGCACCCGCAACCAATATTGCACCGTCAGCACCAATATCTAGAGGCTTACCGTCAGCACCTACAGAATTGCACTCCATAGCAAGAGGAATTTCCTTACTCTCGCCAACTTTCATACCCTTACAAGTATCATTCATGTAAGCCAATACCGCCATAGCGTGGCGGTTAAGTTTTGAAAAATCGTAGTATTTCATATTGCTACTCCCATTTACCTAGCGACTTGCTAGATATAAATAAAATATTCTCTATGTCCAACGGACAACTATAAATATACAAGATAATTCCTATCATGTCAACTTATAACATTAAAATATTTTTTGTGTATTTCACAAGTGTATAACACTTTTGTAACTTTTCAGTTTCAAGAGTGTAATACACTCTGTATAGCACTACTATACTATGAAACATTTTTAGTGTTTCACGACTTACATAATGTTTCACAATGTTTCACGAAACTACTATACAACCACCATACAACCTGGAAGTTATTTCTACTAAACTCTTGTATATCTTGACAAATCATTTCTACTTCACCACTACACATACAGATAGCAGTTTAGCAGTAAACGCGAAGTAAGCACTATTCTCTTCACTATACGTTCTACACGTTCTTCACTACCTATCCGACTAGTACCACTATTCAAAAGGGCTATTCAACTGTTGAGGGAGTACTATACAGGCGTAGGGGGAGGCTACTAAGTTTCGGTATTTTCTCAGTTTTTCAAAAGTGGGATAACTTCGCTACACTCAGGAGAGGGTTTAAGAAGATTGGAGAAGTTTTAAGGGGTCTCTAAAAAAAAGATTAGGGCATAGAAAGCCTAAAGGTGAGATGCTATCAGAGGTACTTCCGTTATGCACTCGGTTGTACGGGTCCTGCTTGTCTCACTGGCCTTCTATGTCGAACAGTATTTCAGACTCTCCGCTTTCAGTCTCGGTCATTGGGTTACTTCAGTAAAGTCTGCTTTTATCTAGGCTTGTTGTGAAGTAACGCTTCGTCTTACTCTGCTGAACATTCCTATTCTCCACTGTAGAGAGAAGTCGGCGAATACTCTTATAGGGCTACATCCCCGCCTATCGTTGGCGTATTCTCAAGGCAACCAACACACACATTTGATAGGGTCTTACCCGCGGTTGTGTGATTAAAATTTTTTGTCGAGCGCTCCGCGCTCTCCAATTGACAAGTTTATTTCTGCATCGCCGCCGTAGAATTATCCCGTCCAATGCAGAACTTATCGTCAAGAATTATAAATCTGATTGACAGATGCAGTCAAGCAATTTAATATAATTTCAAAGCATACTTAGCTTCTGTCATACTGACACACTCCGATTTACCCCGTCTTTACCTTCCCCAAAATCCTCGGGTGAAGGCGGGGGTTTTTCTTGGAAGTTCGGGCGGAAGTCTAAGGTACTGTAAGGTATAGATTGGAGTCGATAAAAACTGACGACAGGGAGCGAAAGCAACTTATGAATATCATAGACTTAGAAAAAAAGAAAGTTGATTTATGTATTGAGTTTATGAAACTCGGTATGGATTTTGATACTGCTTGTGTTGCTGCGGAAATAGACGGAGAATTTAAAGACAGACTTTCCCAAGATGAAGATTTCGTAAATACAGTAAACTTTTCCCTCGCACGTAAAGAAAAAGACCTTCTTGAAAAATTAAACAAGGTTGCTGAAGAAAACGCAGAACGCGGAGATACAAGACAGCTTGAAAGACTTCTTGAATTGATGAACCCAGAGCGATATAGCAAGGTTACCAAACTTTCTCATACAATGAATAATTCCGGCGGAACCGGTGGAAAGATCACAGTAGAGTTTACGGGGGATAATAATGAATAAGGATTTAATGTTTCTGCTTGCTGATGAAGCAGATGCGGTAAAAGGTTATCTTGAAGTTTTGGAAAAGACAACTGACGAAACTGTAAGGACAACACTTACTGAGATCATTAATGACGAATACAACCATATTGGTAGATTGACGGCTCTTGTTTCTGCACTTGATAGGGAAGCAGGAGAGAAAATTGCAAAAGGAATAGAAGGAGAAGAATAATGGCTGACATTACCGATGCTCAGAAGGTCGTAGCGGGTTATTGGGAAGGTATTAATCCAAACGACAACGAGCTTGAAACAAACAAGGCAGTAACAATTGATGTTTCTGATTACTCAGAACCTGTTGTAGTAAAACCTACAGGTTCGTATGACGCGATGAAAAAGGTTACTGTTACAGTGTCAAACATTCCTGTTTCACAGACAAAGGCAGAGACTATTACTGAAAACAAAGTTACGGAAATCGTACCAGACGAAGGAAAGTTGCTTAGTAAGGTTACTGTAACCACAAATGTTTCTGCATATCTTTATGCCTGGAAACACAGCACTGATGTAATCTATACAAAGGTTGCAGAACCTACAACAAGCGACAAGGCTCTTGTAGGTGCAGCTACAGGTCTTTCTGAAAGTGCCATTACTGCGGTTGCTGATGAATTTGCATCTATCACAGTAAGTGCAACAGAATATGAACGCTATGCAACTGGCGACATTGAAGTTCTCTAAATGATTAGAACTGTAAAGAAACAGAATGTAAAACTCTCAGTACCAAAAGTCTTTGCTCCTTTATTCAAAGGGGCGAAGCGTAGAAACTTTATCTTCGGTGGTCGCGGAAGTGCCAAGTCTTTTTCCGTTGCTCAGTATTGTGTTGTACGTGCGCATGAAAAGAAAATAAAGGTGCTGTGTACCCGAGAATTACAGAAATCAATCGCAGACTCAGTTCATGCACTTTTGTGCGAAGTAATTGAGAAGATGGGCTTGTCTGATTTCTTTACAATCTATAAAGACAGAATTGTGGGCGCAAACGGTTCTGTCTTTATCTTTGCGGGAATTAAATCCAACGTAAATGAAATTAAATCTATGCAGGGTATTGATATATGTTGGGTAGAGGAAGCACAGGCTATGTCGCGCGAGTCTCTTGACGTACTTGTACCGACAGTCCGAGCAGAAGGTTCTATCATTATCTTTACGTTTAACCCTTTCAAAGATACAGACCCTGTTTATGTTGAAAGTCAGAATCCCGATGAAAATACTTTGGTTATTAAAGCCAACTATTCAGACAATCCGTTCTTTCCAGAAGTTCTTAGAATTGAAATGGAAAGGGATAAAAAGAACGACTATGAAAAATATTTGTGGGTATGGGAAGGTCAGTGCTTAGGATTATCAGACGCACAGATTTTCCGCGGAAAGTATACAATCAAAGAGTTCGATACTCCAAAAAATGTGGAGTTCCATTACGGTGCAGACTGGGGATTTGCTCAAGACCCTACTGCAATTATCCGTTCATTTATTATTGGAAATACACTATATATCGACCAGTGTGCGGGACAAGTTGGTTGTGATTTGGAAGATACTCCTGCATTATTTAATCAAGTTGAAGGTACTTCAATTTATCCTATTTATGCAGATAGTGCCCGCCCCGAAACAATCTCATTTATGCGTTCAAGACGTTACAATGTAATTGCTGCCGAAAAATGGGCCGGAAGTGTTGAAGATGGTATTCAGTACCTTAGAAGCTTTTCAGAGATTATTATTCACCCAAGATGTAAGGCAGTTATTGAAGAGTTTGATTTATATCAGTACAAGGTTGATAAACAGACGGGAGAAGTTTTAAGAGAGCCTGTTGATAAGTTCAACCACTTTATAGATGCCTTGCGTTATTCTCATACAGTTTCAATGCGCGGAAAGAATAACGGAAAGGTTTATGAGAAGTTCAACGGTGACTGCATCATCGGTGATGAGTATGTAAACGGAACGGTCTATCTTGGAACGTTTGCACTTCCGGGAAGAATCCTTTGGATTTCTGCAACACAAGTAAAAGGCAATATTGTAGTTGCAGATGCATTTACTCAGAATGTTATCAACTTCAGGGAAGTAAAAGAAAAATATCCAAAGTGCGAACTTGTTTGGATGCCACTTGAAAAATTATCAGATGTGCAACAAAATTATGTAAATGATTGTGTTGACGCAGATATTGAGCCAGCTGTTGGTGGCGTACTTCCCGCAGAAGGCGAAGGTACTAAGCTGGTTAATGATTTGTTTGAACGAGGTTCACTCTTTGTCATGGAAGGAGCGTGGTCGATTATATCCTGTCTTAATGAAAGAGTTTTTCTCGCAGATGGTAAAGTTGAACGATCGTCGAAAGAACAAGAGAATACAAGATTTTGTCGATTATTTGAATATTTGATATGGAGAATTGTTGGGCGATTACAGTGCGAGGAAGACTATGAGTAAAAATAAAAGGTTATATACAATTTGGAAAAGTATGAGACAACGATGTCTTAACCCGAATAACAAATGTTATAAATGGTATGGTGAAAGAGGAATTACTATTTGTGATGAGTGGTTGAGAAGTTATGACTTTTTTGAGAAATGGGCTTTATCTCATGGTTATCGTGATGATTTGACGATTGACCGTATTGATGTAAACAAAAGTTATTCGCCCAAGAATTGTCGTTGGGTCACAATAAGAGTTCAGAATAATAATTTGAGAAAAAATAAATACATTACTTATAAAGGTAAAACTCAATCTATGGCAGATTGGTGTAGAGAGCTAAACTTGCATTATTCTGCAACAAGAACTAGACTTGCGAGAGGATGGTCTGTTGAAAAAGCTTTTACAACAAAAGTAAGGGAGAAGGCATAATGAGTAGATTCGCGGAAATTGCAGATAGATGTAAAGACGATAATTTTAAAAAGATATATCAGATAGCATCGGGTAAAATTGACAAAGCAGTTGGTGTCAATGACTCTCAGCCAAGTCAACCCGTCTCATTTACCGATTCAGAAATTGCAGAAATTAAGGACTTGCAGTTTGAAACTGTAAAGGCTAATTATGTAGCCGACAGCGGATTTAAGACCATTGATGATTTGACAAAAGAAGTAACTATTGATGTTGCTAAAGCCAAGACTCAGATTATGAAAGATGGCTTTTACAATCCAGGTTCGGGTATCGGAACAGATGTAGACGTAGGAAATTGGGGCAGACCTTATGAACCTTTGCTTGTAGGCCCTTATGATGCATCTGCTATGTATTCGTCGGGCGGACTTACACAGATTATTATCGATAAGAAATCTCGCGGACTTTGTATTTCAGGATATGAGTTTACTAGCGGTGCTATGGACTCGGGCGCCCTTATGGAACTTCGCGACTATGCAGAAAGCCTTGGTTTTTCATCAATCATTGCTCAGGCAGCACGCGACAGTCTTTTGTTTGGCGGTTCTGTAATCTACCCTATTTTGAAGGGCGACTCTCCTGTAACTACCGCTATGAATATGCGACAGTTGCTTGAGAGTAAACTTCTTACAAAAGGTTGTATTGATTACTTTGCAGAAGCAGACAGATGGAACGTAACAGTAGTTCCAGACTACAATCTTAGTGCTAAAGATTATCTCAACCCTTCTACATTCTTAGTGCCAATCAGTGGCATTGAAGTAAACTCTATTCGTTCTGCTTTTGTAAGAACTAAACCGCTTCCTTATTGGTCGGCTATCCGTCAGTTAGGTTGGGGTGCAAGTGATATTACATCTTGGGCTAAGTCATTAATCGGTTATGAGATTATGGCTATGTCTTTACCGATTATGTGTCAGCAGATGAGCCTATTGGTACATAAACTTCCGCTTGACGGTATTATTGCTCAGAACGGTGTAAAGGCTGCAAAGGCTTGGCAGAAAGAAAATGAACGTGAAATGAGAGATTGGTCTATCCTCAATCCAAAGGCAGTAAACTCTTACGGAGATATTGATGTAGTAAACAGAAACTACAGCGGATTTGATTCACTGATTGACGCTATCCGTAAAGACGTTGCCGCTAAAAGCGGACTTCCTGAAAGCCTTCTGTTCTACTCTATGCCTAATGGTATTTTCAATAAGAGCGAAGATGATGTTATGCTCAAGCAGAGCGAAACAATTAAACTCATTCAGCAGGTTGTTGCTCCTTGCGTTCAGAAACTTATTCCTATTCTTGCCATTTCTTACTTCGGATACAGAGGACAGAAAGACTTGGAGAAATACAAGTCTATTAAAATCTCTTTCGATACTCCGGTTGTTTCAAACCCACAGAAGAAAGCAGACGTTGCCCTTAAAATGGCACAGGCTATTCAGTTACTCTATGTAACGGGATTTGATAAAGCATCCGCAGTAAACATTGTAAGTAAGGTTATCGGTGAAGTAGAAATGCCATCTGATATGTCTAGCATTTTCAATGCAGAAACAAGCAAGCAAGTAAAAGAAAATACAGAACAGACACCTAGCGGAAACAATCAGTCGGGTGTTCCAAACGATACCGAAACAGGAAGGAGACCACAGTGAAAAAACATCATGCAGTAATTGCTCGTAGCGGTATTCAGTATTATCTCGATACAGAGTTGCAGAACTTGATGCTCACAGAAATACCGCGGGAGTACAGAAATCAGAAGGTTTTTTCTGTATACAGACCTTCTTTTGTATTGGAAAACGCAAAAGAAATGTTCAAGAATGCACCCGTAAGAATAGACCATCAGTGGGTACATTCTGAAAGCGATCCCGCAATTATCGGTCATATTTCCGATGATGTGGCCATTAAAAAGCACAAAGGAGAGGTTGCTCTCAGTGCGTCATTGAATATTAATGATGATAGTTCATTACCAAGTTACAAAGAGTTATCTCCTGGCTATCTTTCTGATAATAAATGGCAGCCGGGTGTTGCTCCAAATGGAGAGCCTTATGAAATCCTTTGTACAGGAATAAATAGTATTAATCACCTTGCGATAGTTCATGAGGCTCGCGGTGGTAAAGATATGAAAATACTTGATGGAGGTAAACATATGGTTCATTCGGGATTGATTAGAGCCATTAAGAAAAGACTTCATGGCGTTTTTGACGGGAATGAAAGTCTTTCATTTGAGGGCGTAGTTGACGAAATTGCAACTACAATACAGAATATTGATGAAGAAGGTCTTAAAGCGAAAACCGCTTCACTTGTAGGTTTCTGCGATGATTTGCCTGACTCGGAAGAAAAGGAAAAGTTATTGCGTTATATCGCTGACATTCCTCTCTTGAAGGAAGAAGAAGAAGATGTTGTAAGCGAAACCTTAAAGTGTATCAAAGACAGTTATCATGCTCTTGACTCCGATGCAAACTCGGATGTTATGAATACAAATAAAGACAAGGAGAACGCAATGCCAACAGAGGAAAACAAACCTGTGGAAGAGCCAAAAAAAGACGAGCTCCCACAGACAACTTCTGAGCCTTCTGCTCCTACTGCCGAGCCTAAAAAGGATGAAGCACCGGTAGCAGAATCAAAAGCTGATGGTTGCGGCGGAGACGCTACTGCAAAACTTGCAGACGCACTTGACGCAATTTCTAAAAAACTCGACGCTTTGCTTGAGTCAAAGACCGAGCCAAAGAAAGACGAAGCACCTGCTGAACCTACAAAGGATGAAGCACCCGCTGAGCCTGCTGTAGACAAACCTGCGGGAGTAGGCGATTCAATGCCTTCACTTCCTCAGTACACACAGTCGCTTGAAGCGATTAACACTGGATATAGCCTTGACGATGCTTTTGCAAAGTTGAAGGGAAGGAGATAAAAATGCAGAGTACATTTACTAATGGTCTTAGCGTTTCTTTCAAAGGAAAGGGCGTTACACCGGGTATGCCAGCCTATGTAGCAAATGGCGGTACAAGAACTGTAGGAGGAATTATTGCAGTTGAAAATACAAATACAGCATACTTCGGTAGAGCTTTATTTGCAGTATCTACTTCCCCTTCAAAGTTCTATGTTGGAAATGCTTCGGTAACAATCGGTGGTGTATCTACAACACCTGATTTGTTCAGAGGTATTTTGCTTAATCGCCCAATGGTAAACGAACAGTTCCCGGGACACGCTGATTACGTATTCAACGAAACACCGGCTGACGCTTTCTATCAGGGTGCTATTTGGGTAAAGCTTGCAGATGCTGATACACCTGCTGTAGGTGATACAGTTTACTCAAAAGACGATGGAGAACTCACAACAAGTTCATCAAGCACAACTGCCATTAATGCTAAGATTAAAGAAATCGACGCAGACACTGGTCTTGTTCTTATCTATATGGATGGACAGTTCTAAGGAGAAACGAAATGAAAATTATCGCAGGAAGAAATTGTGAAGGACTTGCTCAGAGAGCATATAACTTCATTAATTCACAGGATGCAGGCGCTCGCAGTCAGCTTTCTGATATGACACTTCATATCGGTTTGGCTAATGACCCACAGTTCAAAACACCTGCTCACGCTAGAGATTCTATCTATGTAGGAGACTCAAGCCATATAGGAAATCTGATCGCTTCAACACAGTTGAAAGCACAGTACTCAAAAGACCCAAAATCTGTAGTATTACAGCCAAAATGGAATAGTGGTACAGGTAAGTGGGACGAAGTTGCAAAGAACGCTTACGTAGGCGACGCTGCTCCTGATTATCTCGGCGCACAGGGAATTGCTCCTTGGGCACAGGGTATTTTCAATGACGTATTTGAGCGCCCACTTCTTTACTCACACGCTTCTGACTTGGTTAAGTTGGAACAGGGTACAAACCCTTGGTGTGAAGTAATGAACCTCTATCTTGCAGACTATGCAGGCGGAGCACTCGGTCCAACAAACGCAGGTTCACCTGACGGAAATATGACAAAAGATGTTATGGCTAAGAGCGGATTTATGACTGCTCCTGTTATCAACATGTTTGTTACATACTCTCTTACAGCTGAAGAACTTGAAGGTGCTAAAGTAGCAGGCGGTAATCCATTCGGTGAAAAACTGATTCAGGGCAAAATCAAGTATGCTAACTACATGCTTCAGATGCTCACAGACTACCTCACATACTACGGAAACGACGATACAGATACAGTTGGTTTGTTCCAGGTTAACACAATCACTGCAACTGGCTCGGGCGATGCTCTCGCTGATATTCTCGCTTCTGCAAGTACAACTAAGGGTTCTGTTGCTTATCAGAAATTGTCAAAGATTGTTAATGATTTCTTTAGCAACGCTTACAACAAGTTCGACCACATCAAGATTGGTCTTTCAACATACGCATACAATATTCTTTCTTCTATGCCTTATAGTGATGCTTACAACGCTAAGAGCGTTATGGCAATCTTCGCAGAAAACTATATCGCAGGCGAAACAAAAGAAGGACGTATCCCACGTGTTGAGTTCTACGCAGACCCACTTCTCGATGCTAACACTGACTACAACCAGAACGCATACGACTATATGGTTATCACTGCTCCGGAAATCGGCCTTGGACCAGATGATACACGCAAAAACGTTATTCTTCAGGGTATGCCACTCAAAGAATTCGTTTACCCAGTTATTCCGGGTCAGCTTAATACTCAGCACAGAATGCTCCGCCGCTATGCCGGTATCTATGCACCTGTAACTGAAAGTGTTAAGGTAATCTCTGGTTTCGGACGTCGTTCATAAACCCAATGCCCCTGCCAAAAGCGGGGGTATTTTCTAAGGAATTAGGGGAAAATTCCCTTAATTTCCCTAATTTTCCCTTAATTAAATAGGAGTTATTATGGCAACTAAATATGTTGTAAACACTAAAAAAATGGCTTTTAAGTTTCAGAACGGACTCGTTCTTGAACGAAAAGGTGTATTGGCAGTAAACGAAGAACAGCTTGATGAACTTGAAAGTGATTACTTTTTCAAGGGACTCAAGGAAAAAGGTGCAATTACTGTATCTCTTGTAAAGCCTTCGGAATATGCTACTCCGGGTGAAATTATCGCTGCCGATAACGCAAAGATTTCTGCTCTTGAAAAAGAAGTTGCTATGCTCAAAGCACAGCTCGCAGAGGCAGAAGCAATTGGAAGTCGTACACCAACTGTAATCGACTCAAGTGATGAAGGTACTTCAGACGAAGTTACAGAAATTGATTCTGAAAGCGCAAACTCTGAAGGAACAAAAAAAAGAACTTCTAAAAAGAACGCAAGTAAATAAGGTAAACCAATGAAAGTTCCCGCATTAACTTTTGTAAACTTTAAGTTTTCTCGCTATATTCTCGACCTAACCGAAATAGAGTTTGAAGAAGCCAAAGATGCCGTTATTGCTATGTGGTATGGTGTTTTTGAACTTTGGGAACCGCTTCCCTCTGAAGTAAGATTGTTGAAGCGGGAACTTATTTTGAACTATCTTATTATGTGGTATTTGGCAGATATGTTCCCAACACGACTGACAGGCGGAGTTATGGGAACAGGTGGTATGCCATTAAACTCGAAAACAATTAAAAGTGTAAATATTCAGTTTAGAAAACTTGGACTGCCCGAGTCTTATGAAGCACTTGGAACTAATCAGTTTGGTGTAAAGGCAGCAGAAATGATACATTACGCGCCTGAAATGGGGGGTCTCTATGGCGGAGGTAAATTTTAATATGAAGTCAGAAAGACTGCAAAATATATATACAAATCTCAAACAGAGATGCTACAATCCAAAGTCGACTTTTTACAAGAATTATGGTGGCAGAGGTATAACTGTGTGTGATGAATGGCTTAATTCAGAAAGGTATGACGGTCGTTCAACAAAAGGATGGATTGCATTTAAGACGTGGGCTTTATCCAATGGTTATTCAGACACTTTAACAATAGACCGAATTGATAACAATAAAGGATATAGTCCCGAAAACTGCCATTGGGTTTCAATGAGAACTCAACAGAATAACAGACGTAGTAACTGTCTTATTACTTACGATGGAAAGACACAAAGTTTAGCCGATTGGTGTAGAGAATTAAACTTAAATTATGGTACAACAAAGTGTAGGCTAAGACGCAACTGGTCTGTATACAAAGCCTTTGAACGCAAAATAGGGAGTTTGTAATGGCCGGAGTATATGGCGAGTTCCTTGGATTTTTTTCGGAACTTTTTGAACAGTTTGAAATATATACTCACGAAGACGATAGAGTTTCAGGATATAAATTAACCTTTGAAAAAAAGATTATGGGTATCAGACAGACTACAAATGAGTACATTGATACCAAGAGAGCAAAAGAACTCCCGTTACTTGATATAGGACAGAGATATACATTTTGGTCGTATGAAAAACTTGATATTGCGACTGAGTTTGTAAAGATAGACGATGAATATTACCGCCCTATGAAGGTTGCACAGTTTAACCGCGAGGGCGGATTTTGGGAAACTGCACTTGAAAAGGTAGTTGGTAATGATGGTACAAAAAATGAAACACCTGAATTAGCAGAACCGGAGTGGTAACATGGATATGTACGAAGTAAGTCAGGATTTAAGTGCTTTTGACTTGTATCGAAAAGGTACAAGTATGATATTAAATCCCGCAAATCTACTTGTTACTGTTGCCGATAATCCGCATAGCGGTGATGAAGAATATAGCAAGTGGGAAGGCGATTGCTATGAACTTGCAGAGATACAAGCAACTGGTGCTTATGACGGTGGTGTAGCGCGACCATTTATGTTTTACTTGAAAGAACTTATTGATAACAACAATAGGCATCATGTAAAACCGATTATTGAAAATAACATGACTTACTACCGAAGTGAACGAGGTTGGGAAGTTGATTGGGAAAGTATAGCAGACGAACTTGGTTTTTTGTGTGAAAAGATTTTAGCACAAGATGTTTCTCCGATGTTACCCCCTATTACCGCGGAAAGTCAGAGAAAAAAAACAAGAGCGGGATATGGTAATATGACGCTTTATGCAAGCGGACAGTTGTTTGAAGCGGTAAGAGTTGAGGTAATTTAATGTATTTGAATAATGCAGTTTTAGGTGAGTTTCTTGCTAAATGTCTTTTCGGAAATAAATGGGAAAGTATGCAGAAGTATGTTATCCCAAGAAAAGGTAACTTCGTAAACCCTCAGCAGATTTCGGACACAAACACTTATGCTATTTATTACATTGAAAAAAAGAGCAAAAGAATTACAAATAGTTCTGATATTGAATATAACGATGAAAATGCAAAGACTTCGCACTATGCAACAATTAAATCTACTGTTAGAATACAATTTATAGGAAAGCACGCGGAAGAATGGGCCAGCTCATTATTATTTTGGGATGAACGTTCTGATATTCAAAAACTGTTTTATGAATATGACAGCCAGTTGCTTTTAGGAGAAAGAGATATATTCACTGTTCCTTTCCAGCAAGAGGGGTATAACGGTGAAATGTCATATGTGGCTTCTTTCGGAACTATCACAAATATTACGAAAGAAGAGATTATACAATACTTGACCGACCTCATTTACTTTGAGGGGACGTTGAAAGTGGAGAAATAAAATGAACGATTTTAACGGTTCAGTTGCACAGCAGGATGTTTCGATTAGTACAGATGTAGTACGAACGGCGACTGTTGGCGGTAACTTCTACGAGAACGTTCTTTATGTAACAGACCGTTTCTCGTCATTCGGTGCAGACACACCGGTTTATCCAGTAGTTAAAAAGGACAACTACAGTGATGTTCTTGATAGCTATTCTTATTTGTCAGATGCAGAAAAGAAAATTATCAAATCTAATCTTGCATCTTTGTTTGCTTATGGTACGGGTGTAAAGGTATACATTATTCCTTCTACAGAATTGGCAAACTACAAACTCTATGGTTATTTCACTTATCTTGACCTTGAGTGGAATACTACAGACGGAACAACAAGTGACTATGCTCTTTCTGAGGGTGCTTCTTCTACAATTGCAACTGTAAAGGCTGCACTTGATAAGGACTTTACATCAGTTCTTATTGATATGGCTGTTGATCCGACAAATGTAAAAGGTTCTGTAACAACTACTACTGCAGGAACTTTTGCTTTGATTACTGCATTCACAATGGACTCAACTGTATTTGCTCGCCCTGCTATGGTAACAGGAACAGAAGCTACTACAAACGCTTTCGTTGATAGCAACGGAGACCCTATTGGTTATAGCCCTGCTCTTTATCAGCTCGGAAGAACACTTGCATCTGTAAATGAAAGTGGAGTTTCTGTTGGTAACGCTTTTGATATGACCGCTCTTGATTTTCAGAATGTTATGCCTACTGCTGATACAAACACAGATGTTCTTGTTGGTGCAAGTACAACTTTTGCAGATTACTTTGAGTCTGTAAACATCAACTACTTCAAACCAGTTGGAAACGGAACTATGCAGTTAACTAACTTTGGTGGTTGGACAATTCTTCATAACTGTACTACTGCTGATTGGATTGTGGCATATCTTAACTTTATGAACAGAGTTTCATGCGCTACAATCATTACAAGCGGAAGAGCATTGAAGAATGCAAGAACATACAATGAACTTCTTGATGCTGTAAAAGCAAATATTGCCGGACAGGTAAAAAATGAAAGAATTACAGAATTTAAATTAACTGCTCCTTCTTTCACAAACCTTCCAAAAACAAACGGACACACAATCTCTATTCCTAATGCTTGGGAAGGAGTTTATGTGGATAATGTAAGAAAAGTAAAGATTAGCGGTACTTTAACCGTAGCCGCTTAAAGGAGGAATAAATGGCTGATATTACAACACCTTCTGATAGCGCAACTGCTACAGGACCAATTATTCTTGATGGATATGATACTGCAAAAAAGGGAGACGAATATATAGGACGTGCCCTTAAACAGACAATTCAGGCAGTAGGTAACTTTTCTGCAAAGTACACATCTTCGGTTCTGAAAACTCTTAAGGATAACGATTCACAGTACACCGGAATTGACTCAAACGGTTCTATTTACCTTGTTGGTTTTAAACTTGAAAGTATGATTGTTTCTGCTTCTCAGCAGATTGATAACTCAAAAGTTATCCCATTGGTAAATGGCGATTCAATCACTCTTACAAACATTTGTAAAGCAGGAACACTTTCATTCAATGCTTCACGTACTGCGGGTGGTTTGAATGATGGAGATTGTGTATCGGTATTTGATTATGTTCGTTCGCAGGGAGATGTTGGCGGAACTCTTGAACTCTCTTGGCTCATGAATGGGGCAACTCACAAAATGATTTTCTCGGGAGTTTGTGTAAAGAATGTTCCACCACTTACTCTTGCGGGTAACGATGTACCAGATTACAACGTTCAGTTGACATATTCTAACTACACCGATTCTGACTCACCTGCTTTCAACGAATTGCTTGGTGCATAATAATTGGGGGCTTATGCCCCCTTATTAAATAAATTGGAGGAAAGTTGTATGAAAATTACGTACAAAGATTTAACAGAAGATTTGAATGCAGTTGTAAAGGCTCAGGAAAAAGACCCTTTAGAGCGATATTCAGTTGATATTGAGGGTAATATGAAAAGTATTCCCGCAATTAAAGTATTGAGTATTATTGATAATGCTTCAAGTTTTGAAGATAGGGCACAGTTTGTAAAAGAGTTGCTTACAGGTTGTAAGGTAACAGTTTATAAAGACGATACAAAACTCTTTGAAGTTGGGATTACAAATGGAGTTGAGTGGTGGTCGATTGATGGATTTAACAAAGAACCGTATGCTCTGCGTTATCTTGTAACATCTGTATATACTCGATTCCTAAAAAAATACATGGCGTAATTTCAGAGTTCGCAAAAATTACGCTTAGTGAAAAGACCGCTGATACGCAAAGTAAAGGCGGCCTTTCTGCAATTATAGAACAAGCAAAAGCGAACAAAGATGTTAATGACTTTAAGAAGTACATTGATAATGTCTATAGTGCTTGGTTCTATATGTATGTTGAAAATTTCCACTGTAAACCCGATACTGTAGAAGATATGGTAGCAGGCTTAAAGTATTTATTATATAAAAGGAGAAGTTAAATGAATAAGTCAGACATAGAGTTTACAGTTGGATTGAACACTTCTCCTGCAGAGCAGCAGTTAAATAATCTTTTCAGAGATACAAATACCGCACAAGGCAGACTTCAGAAATTATTAAATAGCAACACATCAGAACAGGTTTATAATTCTAAAATTGAGAAATTAGAACGGTTACAAAATAGACTTGGAGTAGATTCTATTTCAAGTGCTCGTTCATTGCCACGTAATGAATACAATCGGTTTGTCAAATTAAGTAACGACATTGCACGTTATGAACGCAATCTTAGTAAATATTCTGAAGTTACTAGCCGAGTAATTTCCTCAGCAAATACTTTTACCGAAAGTAAAAATAAAACAGACATTCACCCCGGGCTTGGAAGAACATATTTAACTCAACAGTTAGACGCAGAAGTTGAAAGAATTGCAACAAATAGAAATAAGATTGTAGCACAGGGGGCTTACGAGCAATTTCAAAAATTAACTACACCAAATACAATTTTGTCACTCCCTGCTCCTAGTACAGAAAACAAAAGCATAGATAATTTTTTATATTCAGACAAGAGTAGTTCGGAAAGATGGTATGATAAATACCACCGTCCATTTGGTTTTACAAATGCTTTGTCAGGAAAACATGAAGATACTGATTTAACAGAATTAAATAAAAAAGACAATTTAGAACTAAAAGACAAACTTTTCCTTTGGGGAAAAATCTTTGCTGTAGTTTATGGAATAAAGAAAATTATTGATGGTTTGGCAAAAGTATGGAAGTTTGGTGCTGAAACTGTAAGTGGGACAAATAAAAATATCAATGAGGAATTAAGCTTTTTTTCTGTTGACACAACGGGAGCGTTACGAGCAAATACTGATAAAACCAGAGCCGCTTTGTACGCTGGCATTAGAGCAATGGGACAAAACGCACCGATAAGTAAGGGTGCATTAGATTATGCTCCTATGAAAATGGAAGAGGCTTGGCAAAAAGCCATGTCAGGTCAAGGAGTAGATGCTCAGTATGCTATTGCTACGCAATGGATAAAAGATTTCTATGGAACCGATTTATCTGTAGAAGGTATGCTGACAGGTCAACGTGAAGGAAAAACAGCAACAGATTTACAAATAGACTTATATAATAAAATACAATCTAAGTTTGGCGATTTTGCAAAACTTGATAAAGTAACACAAGGATATATTCGCTCTTCTCTCGAAACTGTTTTAGGTGCTGAAGCAGTTGATGCACTTATGGGCCAAGCAAATAAGAATCTCCTATTACCTGAAGATAAAAGAATGTCTTTAATAGATGTTCTTTTAAGTCATGGAGGTTCTGCACTACAAAATCAAAACTTAGTAGAATCTACAACGGATGCTGTCAATTCTATAAGTGAATTAAATGAAGCAATGCAGCTTCTCAAAAATACACTTGTTCAGAAATTCTCTCCTGCTTTTGTTAATGTTACAAATGGTCTTACAAGTATTATTGAGTTTATTAATAGAATTATTAATAAAGATAAGGGTGAAAAAGACACTATTGGAAATCCAAAAATAGCAACTTCTATCTCTGCATTAACTTCATCAAGATATAACTATTATCGTGATATTACAAACAAAGGTGTGTTTACAAATGATAACGATGAATCCGATAAAATATTAAATAAAGAGCAAAGAATCTTAAACCTACGAAAAAGTAATGATGTATATGATATATTAGACGTTGCTTTGTTGTCTCAGCCAGAAGCAGTAAGTGCCGCTTCGTTTGAAGCTCTTGGCATAAGACAGATGGAAAAAGTAGTAGGTGATAATATTTTAAGAATACAAAAAGCAAGACAAACAAAAGCCGGTGCAAACGCTGATTTTGATAAAAATAGTTCTGTTGACTTGATACAAGATTTGTATTATGAAATCGGTGGTTATGACGCATTAATGAACAATGCTGATGTAAGACGAATTTTTGCCGGATACGACACAATGAGCGAAGCTGAAAGATTACAGGCGATAAATCATTTTGTCAAAGATACAGAAATAGGTCAAAAATTATTTGCAAAATACTTTGGAAAAGGCGGTAAATATGATTACGCATCTACAATGAGTCCATCACGTTACCTCTTAAACCCTATGTTTTATGAAACTGCAGAAGATTTATTGGATGCGTTCAGAGCTTACGAAGAAAATATTAATGTTCAGCAGTACGGTGGAGGTGCACATACAATGAAAGTTACTCCTGAATATATCGTGGAAAATGGAGTAAGAAAATTAGGAAGTTGGGAAATCGAAATAACTGCGAAAAATCAAGAAGATGGAAAAACTATTGCAACAAAAACTTTCACAGGAGATATTCAGTAAGGAGAAAATATGGCAAACGGACTTTCGGGCCTTAAGGCTCTTACATCATCAAACCTTCTCGGACTTGGACAGTACTTCAACTTGCCGACAATTGGCGGGTTGTATTCTCCAAAAAAGAAAGTAAGCACTAATAAGATAGATGTTGTATTAAATAAAATCCTTGATATTTTTAAGTTTGGTATACCAATTTATCCAGATGTTTATGAAGAAAGTGGTGGAAATGATATAAGTGAACAGGTTCTTATTGGTGGGCTTGGAAGTGACTCTGCAGCAGAAGGAAATCCAGGCGATGATATTACGGGTGCTCTGGTAAAGGTAGCAGATAATATTGTTGTAAATCCTCGTAAGTGGAGAATACATGGTTACACAGGATTGAACACAAACACAAAAATTGGTCAGGTTATTAATGGACTGATACCAGAAGCAACACTCCAATCTCTTATTACACAGTTTGGAAGAGATACACTTAACAGTTTGTTTAAGCAGACTTTACAGTATATAGCAGAAGCTCGTAGACCTTTTAAGTTTAATACAAGAGAAGGAGAAACTATTCCTTGTCTGATTAAAAGTTATACAGTAAAGACTGTTGCAGAAAACAATAATTTTGTAGAATTGGACTTAGAAATACAAGAGTTTAGGTTCCTTGCACTTAGCGAGGATGAAGAAGGAAATCAAACTGTTGCAGGTGGTGTTACAAGTAATTTCAATCCAGCACAACTTGGAAGAACTGCATTACGCTCGCTTGCGTTCTAAGGAGAATATATGGCAAATATTACTGATTATTCACAGATACAGCAGAAGATTATTAAAGAAATCGTAACCAATGATAACGGCTTTCATACAACATATATGATGGCAGATATGCCTTTGTACGCTATGCTTGAAGAATTGGATAACGGTGAGTTTGCGGTAAAGGAAGATATAATCTGTTCTATGAGTTCGGGCGGAAGTACAATCTCTTTTAAACTTTGGTATTCACAAGAACAGAAATGCTGGTATTATACACTTACAAATCTTGGAGAAGAAATCAGAGGTATAGTTCATTACAACACTGTATACAATGCCAAGGGAGAAGTTGCTTTTGCAATTCTTAATGACAACTCTGATGATGGTGATATAAGAAATTCACTGCCATATTCTAATGTGCTTGTTATGAGGAAGTAAAATGGATTTTCAGACCGCAAGAGAACAGGGATATTATTTCGACAGATGTATTGATTTGATTTTCTACAATACTGAAATGGAACGAATTGCAGTTCTTAAAACTCCCGAGCGTGGCTTAAAACCTACAATAACAATCAAAGGTACTTTTATAGAAGGTGGTTATGCCATAGATTCATATATCTCTATTCAAAATATGGCTTTTGATGTTGACGTTGCATATGTTGGATTTATAGAAGCCCATATGTATTATTCGGGACTAAGAGAACTTGTAAATACAACATCAACTTCAATGAAAATAAAAAATGGTCATTCTATTATGTATAGAGTTCTTTATGCTGACCAAGAGAAAGAACCGCCTAACAGATGTGTACGCTTTCAGTGTGTAGTTGCATCCAAAGATGTTACTATGGCCAATACAGAACTTTTAATAAATGGTGGTACTGTTCTCTTAAAAAAAGACGGGCAGGATGAAAATGCAGAAATAGAAATCACAAATAAATCCGGCTCAAAAGTAATGCTTAAAAAATTGTGTGAAGAAATTATAAGTGTTTATAATGACGGTATCAGTAATAATTCCCTTGCAGGTAAAAATAAAAATCTAAAAGATGCTTTGCAGATTAGGCTTTTAGAAATTGATGAACCGCTTGAAGTATTGAATGTTGAGTTATCTCCAGGGAGTGAAACTTTATGCGATTTTATTAGAAATCTTAATAGTAATGCTATGGGAACTGATAAAAACGGTTTTTCTTATGCAAAGTTTAAGATTGTTATTGATAGAGGTTGCATGAGAGTTACTACTCCGCTTCCTAATAACTGGAAGAAAATTGGACGGGCACAAGGCTACAGAGATCTTGAAAAATACTATAATGAAACTTATGCAAGTGTTAAAACTAATACATACTCGGTTGTTGACGGAAATCTTACCGCTGAAAAAGGTAGTGATGTTGTACCTTTAAACTTTGTAAAGAGTGCAACAAGAAGCGAGAATCTTGTATACGTAGAAACTTTATTTGATGATAGAATTACTCCAGGATGTAAGGTGGCCATCAGAAGTAATGCTATTATGGGTAAGCGTTTTGGTTCTAAGGGCACAAATAAAGGAAGTCGTATTCTTCATTATTTTACAAATACTGATGAAGATGGAAACGTATCTGTAGAGGAACCTATTGTAATCAGAAACACAGGAAAGATAGAATATCTATTCTCTACTACAGAAGATAGTTATATGAAAATGCAGGGGCCTGTTGATGATAGTTATGAAGGTAAAACTTGGCGTGAGATTTTAACTGCAAAGGAGTATTAAATGAATGACAGTACATTAAAAGATATTGCAAATCAGCAAATGCCACTTTATACAGCCTTGAGGGGATTTGTAAATAAAACAAATTACATCAATATTGGAGTAATTTCAAAAGTACATGATGAAAATTATGTAGATGTTCAGTTATATTATGCAAGTAGTGAAGGTAAGAAAACTATATTGCAGGCTGTAAGACTTCTTCATATTGGTACAACTAAATGCAAAATAATTGTTACTCCTGCGGTTGGAGATAATGTTCTTCTTTTATGTCCAAAGGATTTTATTGAAAAGCTCGAATATAACAGAGAGCCTAAAGAAAGCGAAGATTGTTATTTGCCTTATGGTAATATCAATATGTGTGGTATTCTCATAAAAGATGAAAGTGATGAGAATGTAAAAACTACAATTACCATTGATGAAAACGGAACAATGACCGTTAATACAAACGGAGATATAAATGTAACTGCAAAAGGAAATATTACCGCAGAATGTGATGGTGATTTAAGTGTAGAAGCAAAAGGAAATGCTACAGTAACAAGTCCAAACACAAAATTGACAGGTGGTAATGTTGAAATTGGCGGAACTGTTACTCCGTCGGGTCAGGGGGCATTGTGTGGTATTGCATACTGTCCATATTCCGGAGCTCCGCAGACGGGTAATATTACTCAAAATGCTTAGAGAAAAAGAAAGGAAGAAAAAGAAAAGTCCTTAGAAAATAAACATAGAAGTAAAGAGAAAAGAGGTTTATATTTTAAGAGAAAAGAGAACTATGTGTCTATAACCAGTTTGTTTCAAAAATGTTAATACCAGATTGATAAGGAGTAAGATATGGCAATGAGTAAAAGTGCTTTAGGAAAAGCAATTGCAGATTTAATTATTGATTCAAATGCACCTGATGATATGAAAACTAAAATTACAAAACAGTGGACTGATATTGCGGGAGTAATTATTGATGAAATAAAGAAGTCTACAATAACGGTAGCTACGGGTATCACAGTCTCAATTCCGTCTACATCAAGTCCAGGCTCTCCATCTGCGGGTTCTACAACATCTACGGGAACTGCGACTATTGAGTAGACAATTATTAAATGATATAGGAAAATAGTGTTATGGATTTTGCGATGACTAACATAGACACAGAAGTAGATAGACTTGCTCTGTGGGATTTCAAAGTAAAGAATGGAATATTGCAGATAGTAGACCATGATAACGCTCTTGAGCAGAGAAGTTTTGTTGCGACGTATCTGCAAAGAGGAACTATTCCTCAGATACCTTCTGCTGGTAATCAGTGGGTAGAACTTATGACAAGTCAGATTTCACCGCAAGCCTTAAACTCGCAGATTAGACAATCAATTATTGATTATACAGGTGGAATATCTTATCTGCCAAAGTATTCAGATAAAGATGGAAAAGTTGTAGTGGAGGTTACAAAAGTATAATGGACATAGTAAAGACAGTAAATACACCGTATAACAATGCGGTTGCAATCTTAAACAGAACAAATGAACTTCTAAATGAAAACAATATCTTAGACTCAACCGGATCAGAAATTGCACAATTGGAACAGAATGTTGCAAACCCTGCATGGCTTTTTGCGCTTGCTTGCGGACAGTTACATACATCATGGCAAGAAAAAATTGCAAAGGCTTATGCTGCGCTTGACCCTCAGAACTGCGAGGACGATCAAATTCTTGTTTTGGCAAGTCTTGCGGGTATCAAACGTGGAGACGGAACACCTTCTCATATTACTGCTTTAATCATCAATACAGGAACAGAACAGATTCAAATTCCAATTGGAACTTCTTTTACTGAAACATATTCAAACCAGACTTGGGTAATGAACAAAACTCTAATCCTCAATGCAGGTGCTCAGCAGTATGTAACACTGTACTCTACAACCAACGGAGAGTTTTACGTACCTTCTGGTATCAACTTCAACTATGACGGGGACCTTTCCATTATTTGTGCTTCAACTTCCGTAAGTTCAGGTGGTTCTGAAATTGAAACAATTGCAAGTCTTAGAAACAGAGTTTCGCAGGGTGAAGATACTTCAAACTTTATATTCCAGGCAAAAACTGCAATTGAGTCTTTAAGTGGAATAGAAGCCTGTACTATTTGGTTTAATACAAGTTCTACAGATAATCTTGTAATTGGTCAGACTTCACCTTCAAAAGTTGATGTAGTAATTACAAATACTGCAAACACCGCGGTTATAGTTCCTGCGGGTTCTGTATTTACAGATAGTGCAGAAAACAAAGAATGGATTTTACAAAACAGTCTTACTATTGTCGGTAATGGTAATAAAAACGTTACATTGTTTTCTGTACTTGGACAGGCTATCTCTATCAACAGTGGAACTACATTTACATATACAGGAACACCTTCTCTATCAATTACTTGTACTGCTATTGCAGACAGTGTTATCGGTACAATTACAATCCCACCAAGAAATGCATATCTTTCAATTAAGGGATATGACTATTCGGGAAAGATTTCAGAAACATATTTTTCTTATATGAACGTACCTGCAACTGTAGGAAGTCAGCAAGAAAAGTATCTTTTGGGCCAGCAGGAAATGATTGTAAAGTTTGACTACGCACAGGAAGTTACAGTAAAGATTTACGTTACTATGAGAAGTTCAGATATGGCTGTTGGTGCTGAAGGTGCGGTTAAGAACGCAATTATGGCTCATAGTGGAACTCTTGGTGGTGGAGAGAATGTAACATCTCAGTTGGTTTCAGAATGGGTACAGAACCTTGGTTATGGAACTATTATTGATTGTAGTGTTGGTACTCCAACCGGAATTATGAGTAATATTAGTCCTACAGAATATTGTGTATTTAATAATGATAACATTATTGTTACATCAATTTAAGGGGAAAATATGGCAATTACTGTAGATGTTCAAAATGATAAATTTCCTTATCTTGCAAGACAGATATGTGGAGATATTGCTACCGCTTTAGGATATGCAATAGATCATGTTTATGAAGCCGACGTACCATTTATTGAGTTTTTAAGTAAATTCAGTATTGATAATCTTTATGGTACTTGGCTTGATAAACTTGGTTCTATTCTTGGATTGCCTAGGCCTTATATCTCAAATCCTTTTGGAAATAAATCATTTCAGTTCGATAACATGGACAGATTGCTTGACGGTGATCTTCATGGTTTTTCTACAACTGTACCTGTTACAATTGACGGTGTTCAGTACGACAGAAGTAATGGTGGTATGATCGACAGTATTTATCGAATTACTGATGAAACTCCTATCTCTGATGAACTGTATAAAAAATATCTGCACGCAACAACACTTTTGAAGAGAACACATTCCTTAACAAGTATTGCAAATGTTCTTGAACTGTTCATTGACTCTACAAGATTTGCAATTACTTTTATCAGCACTGGCGGATATATAAACGATATTGAAATTATTCTGTCTGCCACTTCTGCAGAATACAGTGAATCTTTACAGATTGCTATGAATAAGATTTTTGTTACTCCGCCTTTTGTACTTGTAGATGTATCATTGGACTTTGATAATATTTATACAATTCCTGTTATTGAAGAAATAATTGAAGAAGTAACAGGAGCATCAAGCGGATATACAGTTGTTTATAGTATCGAAAACTCAAAAGCAGTATTTACAATTACATTGGATAGTTCTCTTGCAGAATATGAAAATGCGGTAAAACTTGCAGTTGAAGAACACTTTGCAGGCACTGATGATGTTGTGATTATTGTTCAAGTGGAATAGTTGTAGACAGATTTAATTCTTGGTTATAGAATGAGAAAAACGAAAGGAGGCATTTTATGTCTAACAAAACTTACACAGTAATTGAGTGGATAGCGACAGGTGTTGAAGCTATTGGTATCGGAATTACTATTGCAATTGGTGGACCTTATGTTACACCTATCTGTGCAGCATTCCCTATTGCAAAGCAGGCAGTATGCAGTATCTGCAAACTTTTCGTAAAGGAGAAATAAATGGCAACAATTACATCTCTTAATCAGTACAAGGCCGCTTTCCCAGACTCTACAGAACTTTCTGTTGCAGCAGGAACTATGGCTGATGCTCTCGTTGCTCTTGCAGAAGCACACGCGGGAGAACCAAGTCTTATTCAGAAAACAGTAACAGGTATCGCAGTTGCAATTCCTGCTCCTGCTATCGGAATTAAAACTATTGTTACAGGTGCTGGAGCTGTTGCCGCAGGTTGTAAGGCAACTCCTTACACAATCAGTTCAGTTGAGAACGGTGACAAAGTTTGGTTTACTGCAATTGCAGTTGAAGGCTTTACTTTCAGTGGTTGGTATCTCGGAGAAGAGTTGCAGTCTACTGAGGAAAGTTACGAGGCTACAATTTCTTATGCCGGTTCAACACCTACAACACTTGAATACGAAGCACGCTTTGTAGTTGCTGGTTAAAAGATATGCGGGGGAATTACCCCGCTATCTTATTTCATAGGATAAACGTTATGGCAGAAGAAGAAAAGAAAGAGAGCAAACATAGTAAACTAACATCTGCAAAATTATGGGTAACCATATGGGCCATCGCTCTTGTGACTTTTATTGTGATTGCAAACAGAACTGAATTTATGAGTATTGCACAACCTTTGTGTTTTATTCCGTTGGGATATCTTGGTGTAAACGTATGGCAGAAACAGATTTATTCTAAGGAGAATGAATAAATGAAATATATGGAGTTTGTTTCTATCATAGCGAGTTTCACTACCTTCATTGGATTTATTGCCATATTCATTAAAATTGGTCGCGACAGAGGTGCTCAGGAAGTTACTTTGAAAGAAATCAGAAAAGATGTAGATTCAAACATTCAGAACTTAAAGAACCTTGAAAGCAAGACAAACACAATGCAGATTGAAAACACAAAATTAATCGCAACATTATCAAGTGATTTAGGCTGGATTAAATCTAGCCTGTCAGATATTAAGGCAGAGATTAAAAAAGGATAATCGCGCGGCTCACCGCTTAATATAAATTATTACTGAAAGGAGAATAACAATGCTTAAACCGTCGGATTTTAACAGTGCTGTTCCTAAGTTTACATACGGAGATTATGCAAATAACCCGCTAGACCCTACAAATATTCAATGTATAGATATGGAAGAATATAACAGAGGTGTTGAACCTTTGGAAACTCTTCCTGCACAGTGGTGGAACTGGATTTGTAATCAGTTCACAAGTAGATTTAATAAACTTAATACGTATGTAAAGAACATTTTTGATGAACTTACTCAGTTACTTTCTTTGGTTGATGTTACTCCAAGCGGAACTGAAGGTTCTATTACAAGCGGTCAGTTGAAAGACGCTTTTCAAAATAAATACCCTAACTTCCTTTCAAAGTTCATACATACAATTGCATCATTATGGGAATTTACAGGAACTAATACTGTAGGTACTGTTACTACAACACAGACTACAAGACTTGCAGTATTTGAGAAAGTAAACGCTTCAGATTCTTCAACTAATCCTGCAACTGTTACAAATACATATAATACAAAATATGTTAATTGCCTGCCGGTAAAACTTGGCGGAACAGGAGCCTGCACAAAACAGAATGCATTGGCAAACCTCACAAGTGACTTAACATGTCCTTCTCCACTTCCTACAACTTCAAACGTAATCATTGAAAATAACGGAGTAATACAAAAAACCCCTGTAAGTTCTATTGTAAGTTATGCAGGTACAGTTTCTATTTCAAATACAAGTGCTAATGCTGATATACCGGTTGCTTTGTGTACAGGAAGTGCTACTGTTGGTAAATCAAACTGCTGTCCGCTTACATATAACCCTGCTACCGGAGCTCTTATAGCAGATAAATCTATAGGTATATGTGATTGTGGAACCTGCGGAGCACAGGATATTATTTGTAAACTCGTTGACATACCTACTTACAACCAGTGGGTTCTTCTTCACGACATCACAAACTGGTACAATTGTTCTACCAGCGTTCCACCACAATATATGACAGGAAGATTTCATCTTTCACGTGCTTCCGGTTATATTGAAAGCAGTATACTTGATGTTGTTATGGCACACAGTTATGGAAGAGCCAGTGATCCATTACAGTGTAATACAAATAGGCAGAGGTTTTTATATAATATAATTCCCGGTATTGGTACTTGGAGTGCTTTAAAACCTGTAATTATCTGTGAAAATGCCACAGGAAAGGTTTACACAGCTCTGAGAAAGCTTTATACAGATAGTGCAACTTTATCTTTCAGTGGTTCTAACTATGGTAACATTATCGACTGTGTTGTACCAGGAGGCGGTCAAGGTGTAACCATTCCTTCTGGCTGGACACACCTTTACGAAGCCCCTCTTGGTGGTATGGTTTCCTGTGCTGAAAATGCTACAAACGTTTGTGGTACATATGTCAACACTTCTTGTGTCAATGCAACTTGTTGTGTCTGTACAAGTTGTGTCAATGCAAGCTGTTGTGTCTGTACAAGCTGTGTTTGTGCAAGTCAGCATGTATATACTCCTACTGTATGTGCAACTGATGTAACTGCATGTTGTATCTGTGCATGCGATACTGTTTATGGTTGTTGTGTAAAAGCTGATTGTGTCTGTACTGAATATTCAATTTCTACTAGTTGTATGTATATGGCAGCTGTCAACTCTCCTCTAAAGTGTATTGTTAATAAAGTTTTATCTTTCGTAGAAACTACACAACAATGTGTTGCATATAATTGTATATGTAGCATTTTGCCTAATTTAGTATATCGCTCTTTATTCCCAGTTCAAGGATTTGTATGTAATCTCAGCTTTGACAGCCATACTTGTAACGGAATAATCACGTGTATTGGTTCAATAGCCTCAAATACATGTTGTGAAAAGTTAGAGTTATACCTTGGAAACTCTACAAATACTCTTACTATAAGTAAAACAAGCACAGCTTGTATTGGTTACCCAATATGGCTAAATATTATGACACAAAAATAATGTAGAAGTTGTTGACTTTTTAATTTAAGTTTATAACGCACTCATCTTTTTGTACTACTTAGTACGGAAGGGTAAAAAATATAATTATATTATTTATATTGAAAATAATGTAATATTGGTATAGGCTAAAACATATAAAGAAAAAAGGAGTGTGTCTTTATGAAGTTTTACATTAATGTTAGCGGTGGCCTAGGGTATAATTTTGCTCTGGCAAGAGTTATTACTAAGTTTGGTGACAAACATGATTTCTACATCAAGTCACCGTATTGGGACGTTTTCAAAACATGTCCTTTTGTAAAGTATGTTTACAAGGCAGAAGAATCAAGAGATTTCTTGATGGATGCAGTTCACGATGAAGATGCAAAGATTATTCAGTTCAGACTGTATGACCTTCAAAACTTCATTCAGAAGAAACTAAATTATACACAGGCTTGGTGTGAACTCCTTGGTCTTGAATATGATGATACAGACGACGGAACATCACTTCTTGACCTTGAACTCGAACCAAACAAAGTTTTTCTTGATCTGAAACAGAGAACAGATGTTGTTCTTGAAGAAGTAAAAAAGCAGGGTTACGAAAAGTTTATTCTTATGCAGTTTTGGGGCGGACAGTCACCTCTGTCTGATTTCAAAAACAATCAGTATTCATACGAAGCCGAACCTCTTAAACGCGCATACCCTGCTTCTCACGCACAGCAGTTTGTAAATCTATATAAAAGCAAGCATCCTGATACTGCGGTAATTGTTTACGAACTTCCAAACGAACCAAAGATTGAAGGTACATTAACTTTTGAAGTTCCTTATCTGTCTTACTATGAACTTGCATCTTTATCCGAATGTGTTGGTGCAGTTACAATTGATAGTTCACTTGCTCATATTGTAAGTGGTCGCACAAAAGTTCTCACAATTTGGGGACATTCACTTCCTCAGCATTTCGGCTATCATGGCAATAAGAACATCATTCAGAGGTGTAACCGTTCTGATATTCTGTACTTTACAGAACTTGGTGCCAGTGGTGCGCGAATTGATTACATTGAACCGGAAAAACTTATGTCTGAAGTAGAGGACTATTTCTACAAATAAAAAAGTAATCTTACGCAAGAATAGGTGGTATGATGAAAACACTTTTGCTTATACTGATTATTCTTTTTGCTTTATCTTTGTTTGCCTGTTATTTCTTTTACAGAAAATACAAGCGGACAAAGATTGAATACAAAGATATTTTGGACAAGTACAATGGACTTACAGAAGAGTTTCAGAAGATACTTGAAGCCAATAAAATCAAAGATAAGAATAAGGAAGAAGCGGATGAAAAAATCAATAACCTTCATAATGGCAATTCTGTTGATAATGCTATTAACATCTTGCGTAAGTAATACAGTTTATAAAACAGTCGTTCCTGAGCTTAATTTTCCGACCTTTCCCCTTGCAGAAACAATGTCAAACAACGGTGATGGAACCGTTACAGTAGATTCAGATTGGATTGTAAATCTTGCAGTATATTCTATACGTATACAAGAAACAGAAAATAATTATAGGGAGATAAAAAAACTGTATGAAACTGACTAAAATACCTGCTGTGCAGGACCTTGCTTATGTGCTTGGAAATTATGGTTGCTATTACACTGCTATTTGTGTAATAGCAGAAAGGATAACAAACAAAGATATTGATCTTTTAAAAAGTGCTCGAAGAATGATAGACAATAATTTTATTGATTATGACGACAAACGTCCCAAAGCATACCCTAATGGATTTTACATCAAAGATGCTGATGCTATATTAAGAGCTCTTGGGTGTGTCGGTTATCACGTTGAAAAGGTCGATGCATTACCAAAAGATTATAATGGAGAATATATTATCCGATATAGTCTGAATGGTAATACACACTTTGTAGTAGGTGGAAAAAATCCGTATAACTCTATTACTTACAGTAACTGTGTGGCTAATGGTAAGATAACAAAATACTACCTTGTGAAAAAGAATTAAGGAGTTTCAAAAGCTCTTTCAATTGTCCAATGATAATATATTATTTTAGCATAGACAACGTTATTTCGCTTACCCAATCAGCATTTTCTTTTTCATTATTATGAATCAGATGTTTTTCATTCCCTTTTTTATGTAGCCACTTCTGGAACTTTTCAATACCAAACCTGGTGTAATAAAGCACATCTCTACAGTCGGGTTCGCCTGCTCTTGGGTTAGATAAATTGCAAACTATAACACCTCTTTTTGCTCTTGTTATTGCAACGAACATCATCCTCCAATAATCCTGTTCATTTTCTTCTTTAGTGCCATAGTCTGTGAAAAAATCTGTGAGCCCAAACGATGAGTTAATTAAAACATAATCAAACTCTAATCCCTTAGCCTGATGCACTGTGGAGAATATAAGAGGATTATCCTCGCTTCCTTTATAAAACTCTTTCAACTTTCCCGATATAAAGTTACTTGGGTAAGTAGAACTGTACGGTCCAAGTAATTTATGTTTAAGTAAAACTAATTGTCTAAACGTCATAGCCAGACAGGCAACCTTGTAGCCATGACGTCTTGAATAGTTCACTGCTTGAAACAACGGAAAGATATTATTATCGGGATAGAACACTGCAAAATTATCTTTTTGCATATTTACCCAAGTTGGAAGTGCGGTCCACTTATCCATTTTGTTTGCAATCATACGCGCCATCTGCATTATCGGTTCAGAACATCTGTGGCCTTCATCAAGAAGTATTGTTTCGTCTGCCCGCATTTCATACATATAATTTGAAATTGCACCATGAAAGCGGTATAAAGACTGCATCGGATCGCCTGCTACATACATTTCTTCTACATCTTTGAACGCGGTATAAATTGCTTTCCAATGTAACGGAGAGAAATCCTGCGCTTCATCAAGAATTAAAACCTTTGCATTACTCTTGATATTTTGAGTTACCGCCCTTTCAATCATATCTGAGAAGTCGATAAACTCTTTTGCTCCTGGCATATTGGCCTTTACAGTTTCATAAAATAGTTTCTTTTTCTGAAAAGACTTTACATCAAGTCCTGCCTTGTTTGCACCAACTGCATCATTTTTTGACATAGTATTTTTCATAAAGGATATTCCGCGTTCAACCGGTTCAATATCAGTTCCAAGATAATCTGACATTTCCTTGTAATAACCGTTATGAAAAACTTCTATGTCTTTCTTGCAGGAGTTCTTTGCAAAAGAATGCAAGGTGTGGCACTCCAACTGTTTTAAGTTCAAGTGCGTAACGCCCTTTATTTTCCTTGCTCCATGTCTTGTTTGAAATTTGGTATAACTCAAAAATACAATTTCTTTCGGAGAGTATTTCTCCAAAAGTTCTGCGTATTTATGAGCCAACCAAGTTGTTTTTCCGGTTCCTGCCGAACCGAAGATTATTGTTATTAACATGGCAGTATATCATTAACCTTTATCTCAAGTTCAATATCTGCACCTAGAGATTCCGAATTGACAATGGCAAAGTTTGCTTTGTCTATTCTGAAACATTCTCGCCCATTAAATGAATCTCTACTTACCACAATCTGTTTACCAAACAGTGTTTTTAAAGTATCAAGAGATATCTCGAAATCTCTAAATGTTCGGTCAGGTTCAACAATAATTGTTCCACCTGTTATTACAGCTCTTTTTATTTTTGTATTTGTAATAGGATTTGTGATAATTTTTCCCATTTCCAATCTCCTGTTATTCGCATTGAATACACCAAACTTGAACAGAAATAGACTGCTTTCCGTTTTCGTAAACCTGTCTGCAAGCCCGCTTAGCGCCGTTCTTTTGTAACAATTCTACAATTTCGGGGCTCATACGGTATAAATTGCAGCCGAAATATCGGTTGATTACTTCCGAAGGTACAATCAGAGTTTTGTGGCGCTTGTAATAAAACGGTTCCTTCTTTTTCCAAGCTTCGGTAAAATCTCTGTTTCCGCTATCCATAGCGATAAAATCTTTAACAGCCTTTTCAAAGTCCATAAATTACTCCTTATCTATCATCACCGCTACCATGCAAAACATTTCTCTGTTTGCGTGATTCCAACTTATCAATATTTTTCTGCATTACATCTTCAAGACGTACTTCAAGAAGTGTACAGAGTTCAGAAACCATCCAGCATACATCGCCAAGCTCTTTTACGATTGCTTCTTTGCGTTCATCATCAATAACACCGTTGTTGTCGCGTACAACCTTTGCAAACTTTCCGCATACTTCACCCGCTTCTTCTGCAAGTCCCATAACCGGATAGCGAAAATCATTTTCTTCAAGTCCTAAATAATCTGCAAATCTGTGTGCCAAAATCTGATAACGATTAACATTCATTTTTATTCTCCTGTGTTTACTTCTGTATCTAAAAATACTGCTGCATCTTGCAATATTTCTTCTTTTTCATTTTCTGATAACTCTTCCTGCTCTTCATTATCTCCAAGCAAAAAGGCTCTGAAATTTTGCTCCCACATAGAACCGCGCGATACATCAAGCAGAAAGTTTTTCCAATCTTCTTCTGCCTTAAAAAGAAATCTGCTTCTTGCAAACATCAACTGCATCTGCTGACGGTCCACAACCGCATGCTTACTCTTAAATCCCAAGTGCTTCATTACACTGTAAAACTCAGTAGCATTTTCTATTCTCAAATCCTTAAACCTTCCGTTCAAGTAAGAACAGAATGAAGTAGTGTGTACCACAAAATTACTTGTAGCTGGATCAAGATAGATGTACCCCTGCTGCAATCTTTCGTACTCAAAATACCGCGATACCAAAACTCGGTCTTTCAAGTCTTTTGTGATAATCTCGCAAAGTCTGTCGATTGTAAGTTTTGCACTATCAGTTTTACCGATTACACGCATATTGGATAAGGCTTTATTTATAATCTTCATCCATGTCTGCGTGTGTAATTTCCTCGGTAATAGCCCTAGGTTTCGCATACAGAGCCTTAAAAACCTGTCCTGATTAATTATGTCGATTTCATTATCGAAACGCATTTCAGAGCCATTTACGAGCCATTTATAAACTACCGGTTCTTCTGCATACTGAGTAAGTTGTCCGAACTCAAGTTCTGAAACTTCCTTACTGTCGCAGCCATATTTCCTTCCTAAACACAAATCTCTGTTGCAGTATGCGTTCGGGCATTTATAAGGTGCTGTATTCTTTTTCCACCATTCCCTTTTTTCTGCATCTTCAATAGGAAGTCTTTTAGCATCAAGATATGGTGTAGCAAAATTTGGTAGCCCTTTATGGTGAAGAAAGTAAGACTGCACGCAGAACGGAGCGTCGCGGTATGGCAAGTCTTTTTCCCAATATCCTAACTGATTAACTGACGTAATTTTTTTACGGCAATATTCCAATGCATCATCAATGTATTTGAACGGATAGCCAAACTCATCAAGCGGTGCAAAGAAATCTAAACTTGCAGAATAGAACGGAAGTTCATAATAAGATGGCTTTGCAATTTCAATACAGTAATAGTCTGCTACACGCTTCAACTGTTCAAAAGCATCTATGCGACATTCCTTTAAGAATAAAGCAACGTATGTTTTTGATTTATCCTTTTCAAATACCACAAGCGGAGAGTCATAAACTACCGCGGAGTGAGTCTCACAGATTGCAAACCTTGTATTTTCTGAAGATACTTTCAGAACTTTGTCACCGGATAAATGCTTGGCATAGTCTGACGACATTGGTGTTCCAACCATTTCTTCATCATTCAGAAGGTAGTGCCCCCCTATAGACTTGAAAAGATTTAAGAAACTATCAAGCAAACTGTATGTCATAAGTCAACTCCGTTTTTATAAAGCAATTCAATACTTTCAAGAATATCGGAGAAAGCTTTCTGCCATTCAGCATAAGACTTCTCCGACATTTGTACCCCTACTCGACTAACCATTCTCCCCTTCTTCTTCTGACAACTTTTACTTCTATGCCGTAGAAATAAAAAAGCAACTTTTGCTTAACCTTAAAGATAGGAAGAATAATACCCTTTACATCTTCTACAATGTGTTCCCCAGTCGGCAGAAAATACTCAAAATCTGACAAATATTTTACTTCTCTATATAAAACTTTGCCGTCTTTTTTCTGTGCAGGAAGTAGAGTATAGGGAACTTGTCTTTTTAAGTCGCGGATAAGACCCGCTTTCTCCAACTGCCTTAAATAGACATATCGTTCAAATTCCAATTTTGAATCGAACTTTCCGACTGTAGTTTCTATCTTGGATGCCTTATACTTATTTCTTCCCATATCTTTTCTATTCCTTCTTATACCCCTGTAAACCATTTAAGCTCCATCACATTTTGAAACCAAAATAAATTATTGCTCTAACAAGAAGCGGAATAAGACAGGTAAGTAAAAGCATTACGATAGCAGTAGATATTTTATCTCCCTTTAGTTTCTTGGTGATTAAACCAATAATTCCAGAAACAAACATAAACATTACAATTCCCAAAGCAACACACGCCAAAGTGATAACACTGATAGTGCAGATAAGATTTAATACATTCATAAATTACTCCTTAATTATGATTATAATTTTCCCAATCACCCATTTCAACAGAAATAAATCCATCAGAAACCGCAGAGGATTTCAATTTAAATTTAATCTGTTCTATAGGTGCAAGATGCACACCATAACCATTAATGTCTATAAGCACTTCTTTCTGCGAATATCCAACATGGCATAAAGTCTGCAATCTTGTGGTTAATTCCTGTAATGTCATAACTCCTCCCCTACATAGACAAAACTGCATTTACAACTGCGGCTAACGACAAAAAAAATATAACCAACATACACAAAACAAAAACAGTTTCATCTGTATTGTTTCTCTTGTATTTATTTTTTCCTACTTTTTCTACCTTCATACTTTTACCTTATAACATTATTATACTTTATTAATATTTATAATGCAATAACATTTCCATCTTCATCAATTTCTATAGGCTTAATTCCTAAAGAAACAGCTAGATTAAACTCAATCATTGCACCCTTACTTGCAGAAAATCCTTCAAGCATGAAAATGTAATCGCAGTCCAAAAGCAATTTCAAATCGCGTTTCATATAATCTTCCCATAGTTCTCCCGGAATAGGGTCATACGAAATAGGATTTACTACATCATAACCCAATGATGTGAGCCACAGTTCTGCATTATTAAATGCCGACTTGTACTGAGTTTCTGGAAAACCTGTTATTGGTCCACTCAAATACACTTTAGATTTTTTTGATTCTTTCATATCAAACTCCTTTATTTTAATTCTTCTAACTCCTGTTTTAACTCGTTTAATTCATCACAATCGAGTTAGAAATAAATCTAATTCGATTGTGATGAATTAAAATTACGATTTATACACCCTCCTTTTTAATACATCTTTAATCGCACACAAAGCTTTGTATAAACCTCGTACCTATCTTTCACCCCTTCTCCGTACTCTCTTAACATTCTTTCGTAAAGAGCATAAGAAGGAACTCTCTTTCCATTTTCAACATCAAGCAGATAACTCGGTGATACACTCAACTTCCTTGCCATTTCTCTAAGAGAAATAGTTCTAAGTTCTTTAACTGTCTTTGCCATTTATTCGCTCTCCTTTAGTTCTGGAAGTACAATTTCTTTCCAAGCGATAACATCTTCTTCTAAGACTTTCAAATCGTGAATAAACCACCATTTGTTAAGTTCAAAAGAATATCTTGCTATATCAATTACAATATTATCTGAGAACTTATTATGGAATGCGACAAGAACAGGCTTAGGCAAACCTTTAGGCAAATCTCCGTCTTTCACATAATGCCATTCTTTAGCCTTTTCCAATTCCTCAATCCTCATATCTTTCAGATTGCACAATTCAAGAAATTGGTTTTTCATTTTGTCAGCATCTTCTTTAGCCTTGTTATATCCGAACTCTGCACCGTCTTTGAAAGAATATAACACTGTAAAGTGTGTAGCCCTTACTCCGTTTTCCGCTGGGTTATTTTGTTTAGCATATTCTTCTGCTTCTTTCTCAAACATAGTTACTCC
>JAEIGA010000674.1_pt1 | contig 50530 bp, 31 predicted proteins | sample 9270691 | NCBI WGS metagenome assembly JAEIGA01 (sample SAMN17057246, study PRJNA624740) | gut metagenome | biome: biome; isolation source: fecal sample | host: Bos grunniens | place: China: Xizang | collected 2019 | reverse complement strand
GATGGCGAGATTCTCCGCGTAAGCCACAATGCAGAGGGTGATCCGGTCAGTGCTGAAGGCCTGTCTGATGTGCTTTTCGCTCCTGATGTAGCCATAAAGAAGGAGGCGGACGGCAGCGTGATGTATTATCTTTATCCGAATGACCAGGTCGGTGGGCGCCAGAACCTCATAGCAAAGAGCCCAAGACCAGACGGCCCGTTCGAGGTCTGCAACTGGAATCCTGAGAACCCATACCATACTGTAGGAGTGCTCGGATTTGATCCGGCAGTCTTTGTGGATGATGATGGCAGGGTATATGGATACTGGGGCTTTGAGTGCTCGTATGCAGCAGAGCTTGATCCGCAGACCATGTGTACCGTGAAGGAAGGTACCCAGATAGTCAAGGATATGATCCCGGGCGGCATGGGCGATGACCTTTTCCGCTTTTTTGAAGCCTCGTCCATCCGCAAGATCAAGGATAAATACGTGTTTGTCTACAGCAGGTGGACAAATGACGGTGAGTTCGGGCTGCCTGTGACCAATTATACTCTTGCTTACGCTTACAGCGATGCACCTCTCGGCCCTTGGACCTATGGAGGTACAATCATTGACGGCCGTGGTCGTGAGATCGATGAAAATGGAAATCCGATAGCATCGGCTACAGTGACTGGAAATACCCACGGAAGCATCTGTGAGATAGGCGGCCAGTGGTATGTGTTCTATCACAGACAGACCGGAACAGACGAGATTGCGCGTCAGGCCATGGTCGCTCCGATAACCGTGAATGTGGAGGAAGGACCAGGAGGAAAGGTGTGTATTTCAGAAGGTGAATACAATTCTGAGGGCTTTTCTCTCGATGGCCTGAATCCTCTGGAAGAGCATTCTGCCGGTCTGGCATGCTGGTACACAGCCTCAAAAGTTGCCGAGCATAACTGGCCGAACAAGACTTTCTATGGCTCCTATGTCGCATCAGGATATGGTACGGAAGATAAGTTCGAGGCTCCATACGCAATCAGAAACAACCATAATCCTGTCGTGAATAATAACGACGGCTCGATCGTGGGCTACAAGTATTTCAACTTCACTTCTACTGCCGGACGTAAAGACCTGCAGCTCGTGCTTGACCTTATCCCTGAGGGGGTTGACGGCACGATTACAGTCATGGCTGACAGACCATGGACATCTCAGGGAGGAATCGTTCTTGGCAGCGTCGCCCTGAAGTCATCAATGCCTCAGGAAGAGACTGATGTCTGCATTGAACTTCCTGCAGCAGCCTCTCTTACAGGAAAGCATGCCATATTCTTGAAGTTTGAATCAGATGACAAAGGTAAGTCTATCTGCACACTCAACAGTCTGATATTTAAATAATAGGTTATATGAATACAAAACTTATAGCATCGTCCTTTTCGGTGCTGATGCTTCTTGGATCATGTGCTCCAAAGGCAAATGTGAACGATAAAGGAATCACCGTCAGCATCTCTCAGTCTTCGGAGAATGCGCCGAAACTCGTGCGTCTGGATGTTCTCGGAGAAAACATCATTCATGTGAGTGCCACTCCTGAGGATTCTTTTAAAGATCCTGAGAGTCTTGTGGTAGTCCCTCAGGAGGTCGATGTGGAATATACGGTGACCGAGTCCGGAGATACCACGATTGTGGAGACTTCTGCGTTGAAGGCGTATGTTCTTTCCACTACTGGAGAGGTTTGGTTCACTGATTCTGATGGAAAACTCCTGCTGCGCGAGCAGGTCGGAGGCGGTAAGACCTTTGAGCCGATCGAGGTGGACGGCACTCATGGATACTCATTCCGTCAGATATTTGAGTCTCCGGAGGATGAAGCCCTGTATGGCCTTGGACAGCATCAGGCTGACGAATTCAACTATAAGGGAAAGAATGAGCAGCTGTTCCAGTATAATACAAAGGTGTCTGTGCCGTTCATCGTTTCCAACAAGGGCTATGGTGTGCTGATGGACAGCTATTCGATGATGCGTTTCGGAAATCCTGAGGACTTCAAGCAGCTCGGAGAGGTGTTCACTCTTTATGATGCGGAAGGCAATGAAGGAGCGCTTACCGGAACATATGTCCCAGCCTCAGGCGAAACTCTTGTACGGAGAGAGCCTCAGATTTATTTCGAACATCTGATTGCTCCGGAGATGGTACGTGTTGTCAATCTTCCGGAAGGATTCAGATTTTATGGTTCGGATGTTACCTACGAGGGTTATATCCAGGCTCCTGTATCGGGAGAGTATCAGTTCAGCCTTTACTATGCCGGCTATACCACCGTTACGATCGGTGGCGAGGAAGTCGTTCCTGAGCGCTGGCGCACTGCATGGAATCCGAACAGCTACAAGTTCAAGGTGAATCTTGAGGCAGGGGAGAAGACTCCTCTGAAGATACAGTGGAAGCCTGACGGAGACGTGTCTTATTGCGGACTTCGTGTCTATGATGTTACTGATCCTGTTCAGCAGTCAAAGCACCAGTGGTGGAGCGAGATGACCAAGCAGATGGACTGGTATTTCATTGCTGGTGAGACTATGGATGAGGTCATCAGCGGATACAGAACCCTCACAGGCAAGGCTCCTGTCATGCCTAAATGGGCTATGGGTTACTGGCAGAGCCGTGAGAGATACAAGACTTCTACAGAAATGATCGAAGCTCTCGAGGGCTTCAGACAGAGAAACATCCCGATCGACAACATAGTGATGGACTGGAGCCATTGGGAGGAGGATGCATGGGGAAGCCATGAGTTTGATCCTGCAAGATTCCCTGACCCTAAGGCGATGGTTGACTCGATCCACAACCTTGGCGGACGTATGATGATCTCTGTATGGCCTAAGTTCTATGTGGAGACCGAGCACTATAAGGAGTTCAACGACAAGGGCTGGATGTATAACAAGGCCAACGAGGACGGCGTGCGCGACTGGATCGGCCATGGATATCTGTATGGTTTCTATGATGCTTATGCTGAGGGAGCCCGCAAGCTCTTCTGGCAGCAGATGTATGAGCATTACTATCCTCTCGGTATAGATGCATGGTGGATGGACGCATCCGAGCCTAATGTGCGCGACTGTACTGATATGGATTATCGTAAGGCTCTCTGCGGCCCGACAGCCCTCGGCTCTTCTACCGAGTTCTTCAATGCATATTCTATTGTAAACGCAGACGCAATATATAACGGACAGCGTGGGGTAGACCCAGACAAACGTGTGTTCCTGCTCACAAGAAGCGGATTTGCTGGTCTCCAGAGATATTCTACAGCTACATGGAGCGGCGACATCGCAACACGCTGGGAGGATATGAAGGCTCAGATTTCTGCAGGACTTAACTTCGCTATAAGCGGTATCCCATACTGGACAATGGATATCGGAGGTTTCTGTGTCGAGAACCGTTATGTGGCAGGTCAGAACGTGTGGAACTATACCGGAAAGGAGAATGAGGACATGAAGGAATGGCGTGAACTCAATACACGCTGGTTCCAGTTCGGTGCCTTCTGCCCGTTGTTCCGTGCCCACGGACAGTTCCCGTTCCGCGAGCCTTGGGAGATCGCTCCGGAAGGACATCCTGCGTATGAGTCTATCGTATATTACACCAAGCTGCGCTACAGTCTCATGCCTTACATCTACTCGCTTGCAGGTAAGACATATTTCGATGACTATACCATCATGCGTCCGCTTGTGATGGACTTCATGGCTGATGCTGATGTCCTGAACATCGGTGATGAGTACATGTTCGGTCCTGCATTCCTCGTTGCGCCTGTATATGAATACGGTGCACGCGAGCGTGAGGTTTATTTCCCTGAATGCGAGGGATGGTATGAGTTTGCAGGTAACGAGTTCATCGAAGGCGGAGTAACAAAATCCGTCGCTGCTCCATATGGCAGAATGCCTCTTTATGTCCGTGCCGGATCTATCGTTCCGTTCGGTCCTGAAATCCAGTGGTCGGACGAGAAGCCGGCAGATGTGATAGACCTGTATGTATATCAGGGAGCTGACGGTGAGTTCACCCTTTACGAGGATGAGAACGTGAACTACAATTACGAGAAGGGTGCATATGCTATGGTCGACTTCTGCTATGACGATGCTTCGAAGACTCTGAAGATCGGGGAGCGTCAGGGAGAATTCCCTGGCATGCTCAAGGAAAGGACATTCAACGTGATCCCTGTCTCAAAGGCCGGCAAGGGAGCTGCGCAGTCAGTCAGATATACGGGCGAGGCTGTCGAAGTAAGTTTGAAATAATCTTCAGGACAAATGAGGAAAGTCATCCTGTCAATGATCATTCTGCTGTGGACCGTATCGCTCGGTGCACAGCAGAGTTCGCTTCGGAAATATGGTGATGCTGTCCAGTTGGTTGTAGATGGAAAGCCTTTCATCGTGCTTGGAGGCGAACTGGGAAACTCATCGGCCGCATGCCCGGAGGATATTGAGGCCAATCTAGCCAAGCTCAGGAAAATGGGGCTCAATACGGTGCTGGTGCCTGCATATTGGGATCTTATCGAACCTGTCCGGGGACAATTTGACTTCACGCTTACCGACAAGGTGCTTGAGGAGGCCCGGAAGAATGAACTCAAGGTCATCTTCCTTTGGTTCGGTGCATGGAAGAACTCCATGAGCTGTTATGCACCGCTATGGTTCAAGCAGGATTACAGGAAATATCCGAGGGCATATACAAGCGAAGGAAAGCCGCTGGAGATTGCCAGCGCCTTTTCCGAAAATGTGTTCAAGGCTGACAATGCTGCATTCAGGGCCTGGCTGGGACATGTCGCCAAGGCTGACAAGGACCATGGTACAGTGATCATGGTCCAGATAGAGAACGAAATCGGTATGCTGGAGGATGCCAGGGACCATTCGGATTCTGCAGAAAGATATTTCAGGTCTCCAGTGCCGGAAGAACTTATATCTCATCTTCAAGCCAATGAAGAGACATTGCATCCATACATGTCTGAGAAATGGACTGCAAACGGAAAGAAGGTAAAAGGTTCATGGACCGACGTATTCGGGGATGACATTTACACTGATGAAATCTTCATGGCATGGTTCTATGCAAGGTACGTGGAAAGGATGGCTCAGTCTGCGCGTGAAATCTATGATGTCCCTCTTTTCGTAAATGCAGCGATGAACAGCCGCGGGCGCAAGCCTGGCGAATATCCTTCTGCCGGTCCTCTTGCTCATCTTATCGATATATGGCATGCCGGCGCTCCTTCGATAGACTTCATTTCGCCGGATATATACGACAGCGGATTCAAGGACTGGGTGGCGAAGTATCATCTTCATGACAATCCTCTTTTCATTCCGGAAACCCGTCATACTCAGGATAATGGCGTTCGTGCGTTCTATGTGTTGGGAGAACATGACGCCATCGGCATCAGTCCGTTTGCGATCGAGGACGGGTCTGCCGGGCAAGGAACTCCTTTCGTCGAGGGGTATGAGAAACTGCGCGAGGTGATGCCTCTTGTCACCAGGTGGCAGGGGCAGGACCGTATGTGGGGTCTGCTGTTCGATCAGCAGGATAAGGAGAGGGTAATAAAGGACGGTGATCTTGTGCTGACATGCCGTCACAACTTTACGCTGCCGTGGGATCCGCGTGCGACCGACGGCACTCCGTGGCCGGAAGGCGGCGGTATCGTCATCCGTCTGGACAGCGATGAATATGTAGTGGCCGGAAACGGTATCGTGGTGGAGTTTGCAACTGCTGTTGAAAAGCAGTTGCCAGCTGGGCCGCAGGCCCTCGGAGAGGATGGCTTCGCTGTCATTACGAGCGAGGTCGCAGACCCAGTCGAGTCATCTTCCGCCTCCTACATCCGTTGCGGCATCGGCTCCGTCGATGAAGTCGAAGTGCTTCCTGACGGTACATTCCGCTATATACGTCGCCTCAACGGCGATCAGGACCATCAGGGACGCCATGTACGTATCTCTGTGGGAGACTACAAGGTCCTGCACGTCAAGTTATATGAATATAAATAAAATATCAGCTATGAAGAGAAGTTTTTTGCATTCAATTGTGCGGCATGTATGGTTGCTGTAGCCATTTCCTGCGGGGCGGCATCATCTCCCGCTTCCAGTGAAGATATGCTGACTACGGTCGGAAACCCATATCTCCCTCTTTGGGAGCATATTCCTGATGGCGAACCTTATGTTTTTGAGGATCCGGACAATCCTGGAAAATACAGAGTCTACATATATGGTTCACACGATACACGCATTACGGATTACTGCGGACGCGAACTGGTAGTGTGGTCTGCAGCTGTGGACAATCTGAATGAATGGCGATATGACGGTGAAATCCTGCGTGTAAGCCTTAATGCGGAGGGACAGCCTGTCGATCCGGAGGGATTGTCAGATGTGCTTTTCGCACCTGATGTAGCAGTGAAGACCGAGGCTGACGGAACCAGGATGTATTATCTGTATCCCAATGACCAGGTGGGCGGGCGTCAGAACCTGATTGCAAGAAGCCCAAGACCTGACGGCCCGTTTGAAGTCTGCAACTGGAGCAAGGACAATCCGAATATGACTGAGGGAGTGCTGGGATTCGATCCTGCTGTCTTTGTTGACGACGACGGCAGAGTCTATGGATATTGGGGATTCCAGCGTTCATATGCAGCCGAACTCGATCCTGAGACAATGTGTACTGTAAAGCCTGGTACTCAGATAATTGAGGATATGATTCCGGCAGGACAGGAGGATGACCTTTTCCGATTCTTCGAGGCTTCGTCCATCCGCAAGGTCAAGGATAAATATGTATTCGTGTACAGCCGCTGGACCAAGGACGGCGAGTTCGGCCTTCCGGTGACAAACTATACTCTGGCTTATGCCTATAGTGATGCCCCTCTCGGCCCATGGACTTATGGCGGAACCATAATAGACGGAAGGGCGCGTGAAATCGATGAAAACGGCAATCCTATCCCTTCTGCAACTGCGACAGGAAATACCCATGGCGGCATCTGCGAGATCGAAGGTCAGTGGTATGTGTTCTATCACAGACAGACCGGACTTGATGAGTTCGCGCGTCAGGCAATGGTAGCTCCGATTACGGTGAATGTCCAGGAAGGAAAGGGCGGCAAGGTCGAGATCTCGGAGGGTGAGTACAATTCCCAGGGCTTTTCAGTTGACGGCCTGAACCCACTTGAAGTGCATTCTGCAGGTCTTGCATGCTGGTACACCGGTACCAAGCCTCAGCAGCATGCATGGCCGAACAAGACGTTCTTCGGATCATATGTGGCATCCGGATATGGCACCGACGACAAGTTTGATGCACCATATGCAATCAGGAACAATACAAACCCTGTAGTGAACAATACAGCCGGCTCGATTGTCGGATATAAGTATTTCAACTTTACCTCTACCCACGGACGCAAGGACCTCCAGCTTGTCCTCAATCTCATTCCTGAGGGTGTGGACGGAAGGATCATCGTCATGGCTGACAGGCCTTGGGTATCTCAGGGAGGAACCGTTCTGGGAACATTCGAAATCAAGGCGGACATGCCTCAGGTACCGACAGACCTGAGTGTAGAACTGCCAGCTGCAGGCGACCTTACAGGCAAGCATGCAATCTTCCTGAAGTTCGAGTCTGAAGTGCATGATAAGTCCATCTGCGTGCTAAATACGCTTATGTTTAAGTAAGGTTGTATCAAATTGTCCATATGAATGTAACAAAATTGCTCTTTGCCAAGAATAGTTCTGTTTAATTTTGTGGACATAAAGGTATAATTGTTTTGTTACTATGGAAAAGACCTGGAGATGGTTTGGAAAGAATGACAAGATCACTCTTTCCATGCTTAGGCAGATAGGAGTTGAGGGCATAGTTACTGCCCTTCATGATGTGCCTAACGGAGAAGTCTGGACCCGTGAAAGGATCCGTGACCTGCGTGAATACATTGAAAGCTATGGAATGCGCTGGTCTGTCGTGGAGAGCCTTCCTGTATGCGAAAGCATCAAATACGGCGGACCGGACAGGGACGCTCTGATAGAGAATTACAAGCAGAGCCTTCGCAACCTTTCTGCTGAAGGTATCCATACGATATGTTACAATTTCATGCCGGTGCTTGACTGGGCGCGCACAGACCTTTCTCATCCCAATCCTAACGGCACTACCAACCTGTATTTCTCATACAGCGAGTTTGCATATTTTGATATATATATAGTAGGACGCGAAGGTGCGCGTGAGGAGTGGTCTTCATTCAAGGTGCCAGGACTTGAGACAGGGCGGGACATCCTGGCAGAAGTGGACGCCCTTCGTGCGAAGATGACTCCGGAAGGGGAGCATAAGCTCGTGGAGAACATCATAGTCAAGACGCAGGGCTTCGTAAGCGGTAACATCCGCGAAGATGACGAACATCCGATCGAACTCTTCCGACAGCTCCTGTCGCTTTATGACGGCATCACGAAGGATCAGCTTAGGGAAAACATGCGATATTTCCTCTCGGCGATAATGCCGGTGTGCGAGGAGTGCGGAATGAACATGTGCGTCCATCCGGACGACCCTCCTTTCCCTGTCCTGGGACTTCCGCGTATCGTTACGTCCGACGAGGACATCGACTGGTTCCTTAGTGCAGTGGACAATCCTCATAACGGCCTGACCTTCTGTGCCGGATCGCTTTCTGCCGGGGCACAGAATGATGTTGTGGCGATGGCCCGCAAATATGCTTCAAGGACGCATTTCGTCCACCTGAGGTCATGCCATATATTTGATAATGGAGACTTTACGGAGGCGAGTCATCTCGGCGGACGCGCTGACATTGTGGAGCTGGTGCGCATATTCGAGCAGGCAAACCCGAATCTTCCTATGCGCGTAGATCATGGAATGACCATGCTTGACGATGATTCCAAAGGGTATAATGCCGGATATTCCTTCCTCGGAAGAATGTTCGCGATGGGGCAGGTGCAGGGAATAATGGCTGCAGTTGACAAGGAATTGGGAATTAAATATAAAATCACAGGATTCTATGAATAAGCTTTTTGACATTACAGGAAACGTGACTGTAATCACCGGCGGTACAGGTGTGCTGGGCCGTACGATAGCAAAATATCTGGCCCTTGAGGGCGCCAAGGTCATCATTCTCGGCCGCAAGGAGGATGTCGGACGGAAGATCGCGGAGGAAATCTGCGCTGCAGGCGGCTGCTGTGAGTTCATGAAGACCGATGTGATGGATGCAGAGACAGTAAAGAAGAATTGCGAGGACATATTGGCGAAATATGGACGCATTGATACGCTTCTCAATGCAGCCGGGGGCAATATGCCTGGCGCGACCATCGCGCCTGACAAGAACTTCTTCGACCTTCAGGTGGATCAGTTCCAGACTGTCCTGAATCTCAATCTGACAGGAACAGTGATACCAACGCAGGTATTCCTTGAGCCGATGGTGCGTCAGGGCAAGGGCTCTATCATCAATTTCTCCTCAATGGCGGCTTTCCGTCCTATGACACGCGTTGCAGGTTATGCCGCAGCAAAGGCCGGCATCTCCAACTTCACGGCATTCATGGCGACAGAGTGCGCAAAGAAGTTCGGCGAGGGCATCAGGGTCAACGCCATCGCTCCGGGTTTCTTCATCACTGAACAGAACCGTTCGCTTCTGACCAATCCGGACGGGACATATACACAGCGCGGTCAGGATGTCATCCGTCAGACTCCGTTCGGACGCATGGGCGATCCTGAAGAACTTTGCGGTACCATCCACTATCTGATGTCTGATGCCTCAAAGTTCGTGACCGGCACCGTAGCCGTCGTAGACGGTGGTTTCAACGTGTTTGCAATGTAAGGGGTCATATCGTTTAGTTTGTTTTGAAAAGATTGCAAATCATCATGGTTCTGCTGGTGGCTGCCATAGGGACAGCTGCCGGGCAGGACCTTAAACTTTTTTATGACCGACCGGCCGAACTGTGGGTTGAGGCCTTGCCATTAGGGAATGGCCGTCTGGGTGCCATGGTCTTCGGAAATCCTGCAAAAGAACGTCTGCAGCTTAACGAGGAGACGATATGGGCTGGCGGACCGAATACGAATGCCAATCCAGATGCTTTCGAGGCTCTTCCGCAAATCAGGGAACTGATATTCCAAGGACGTTATAAGGAAGCTCAGGACATGGTCGGGGCCAAGGTGATCTCCAACACCAATCACGGAATGCCGTATCAGCCGGCGGGAGACCTGTATCTGGAGTTTCCTGACCATCTGGAATATACTGATTACTATCGTGATCTGGATATTTCACGTGCCGTATCCAAAGTCAGCTATAAATGTAATGGAGTGAGGTATGTACGTGAGATGTTCTCCTCACTTGCAGACAATGTCATAGTAATCCGTCTTTCTGCATCCTCCAAGGGAGCATTGACATTCACCGCATCCATGTCATCACCGCAGTATTCAGATGTTTCGATTGAAGACGATGATATCGTTCTCAGGGGAACGTCATCTGACTGCGAGAACATGAAGGGGCAGGTGAAGTTCACAGTCAGGTCCCGTATACTCCCGGTAGGTGGAGAATTGACTGTCTCAGGAGACTCCCTATATGTGTATGAAGCTGACGAGGTGTTGATATTTGTCAGTGCAGCGACAAATTATGTGAATTATAAGGATATAACTGCGGATCCTGATGAGCGCGTTGCCGGGCATCTGGCTGGTCTGGAAGGTAAATCGTATAAGGAACTTCGAGACTCTCATGTAAGTGCATATAAGTATTATTTCGACCGCGTTTCTTTGGATCTGGGTACCTCGCCGGCAGCATCGGAAACTACTGATGCACGTGTGCGTGACTTTGCTACATCCTTTGACCCTCAGCTTGTGGAACTGTATTTTCAGTTCGGAAGGTATCTTCTGATATCCTCTTCCCAGCCAGGCTGTCAGCCTCCTAATCTTCAGGGTATATGGAACGATCAGCTGTATCCTCCATGGGACAGCAAATATACCACGAATATCAATGCCGAGATGAACTATTGGCCTGCTGAGGTCACAAACCTGTCCGAACTTCACATGCCATTTGTCCAGATGGTCAGGGAAGTGTCCGAGACCGGGGCGGAGACCGCCCGTACCATGTATGGTGCCGGGGGATGGGTTCTACATCATAATACGGATTTATGGAGGACAACAGGTGCTGTCGATTATGCCGGTCCGGGAATGTGGCCTACCGGAGGAGCGTGGTTCTGTCATCATCTGTGGTTACATTATGTCTACAGTGGAGACAAGGAATATCTTGCAGATGTCTATCCAATAATGAAGGGTGCTGCAGAATTCTTTCTTGACTTTATGGTTGAGGAGTCTGAACGCGGGTGGCTTGTTGTCGTACCGTCGAATTCCCCGGAAAATTCATTCCGGTCAGAGGGACATAGTGTTACCAATTGTGCCGGCACCACCATGGATAATCAACTGGTCTTTGAACTGTTCATCAATGTTCTTCATGCTACTGATATTCTTGGCATTGATGATCCACTGTTTGAGGATGCTCTTCGCACTGCCGTTTCCAAACTGCCTCCGATGCAGATAGGTCGCCATGGTCAGTTGCAGGAGTGGATGCATGATCGGGACAGGACTGATGATCACCACAGGCATGTATCTCATCTTTATGGACTTTATCCCGGCAACCAGATTTCTATTACGCGGACTCCTGAATTGTTTGCTGCGGCCCGTAATTCCTTGGAATATAGGGGAGATGTGGCTACAGGCTGGTCTATGGGATGGAAGGTGTGCTTGTGGGCGAGACTTCTTGACGGAGACAGGGCATGCAAGCTGATCACTGACCAGTTGCATCTTACTACAAGTAATTCAATGCGAGACGCAGGTGGAACATACCCGAACCTCTTTGATGCACATCCTCCGTTTCAGATAGACGGTAACTTCGGTTGTTCGGCAGGTATTGCCGAGATGCTGATGCAAAGTCACGACGGAGCGGTTCATATCCTGCCGGCACTTCCGTCTGATTGGAGAAGCGGGTCTGTGAGGGGACTGATGGCCAGAGGTGGATTTGAGGTAGATGTTGAATGGAAATCAGGCAAAGCTGACAAAATTGTCATCTGTTCTCATTTAGGTGGCAATCTCAGAATCCGTTCCAATGTACCATTGAGACTCAATGGAGGATGGATGCAGGCTGCAGAAGGATCAAATGTCAATGGCTTCTTTGCTACACCTGATGTCCCTGCTCCACTGATATCCTCTTCTGCTGTTATGGATTCAACAGTTCATTCGGAAATGTATGAATATGATGTGGAAACAGAGCCCGGTAAAGAATATGTCTTCAGGGCTCTGTAGGAAGAGGGGCGTTTTATTGATGTGATTACTTATCTGTTGACAGGTATAAGCTCCATGCTGTCCAGGGTCAGTTCGCTTGCGAGCTGGCCCTGAGCCTTTATCTCCAGAGTGTTAAGCCCGGCTTTAAGGTCAATGAATCCGTTGTATGTGTTCCATTCGCCTTGCAGCGTCTTGGACAGCTGCATTACCTGCACCAGATTTCCGTTGGCATATAGAGCCAGACCTGTTATGTTACTTCCTGGGGCTGAGTATCGTATAGAGGCCGCATATTGCCCGGTTGTGTTCTGGCGGAAACTTACTTTTGCTGCTGCTCCGGATTTCTGTCCGAATTTCATGTATCCCTGTCCGGTATAGTTTCTTATATCTCCGGAGCTTCCGTTCTTCACAACTGACGCTATGTTCTTGTAGTCAAAGTTCTCTGCTTCAAACTGATAGATTCCATTGTATTCATCCGGGCGCTCAGGCGGAGTGACTGTTGCGACGGAAGCGCTGCTGTTCTTTCCTGTATGGTCTCCGGAACACATGATCTCAAGGTCTGTAGGTCCGTTGTGACTCAAGGATATCGTGAATACGTCTCCTTCCCATTCTGTTTTGAGAATGCTTGAACTGTGTGTTGCCCTGTCGGTATATGTAACCACAGGAGTCGATGTAGCCCCGTATATTGTGATGATATCCTCTTTCAGACCTGTTTCAGCTGTATCATAGTTGTTGAGGTATACATCCAACCTGTCTGCGGATTCGACAATTACTGCTGCAGAGAAATTCGGATGAGATAACCTGATCTTCTCACATGAATTTATCTTCAGAGGAATGATTCCTTCCGCACGCCTTATCTCCTTATATGGGTTATATGTGACCCATAGGTTATCCATGCGCCCGGCGAATATGTCCCCAGTGTACTCTTCAGGGAAGATTTCGTTGAAGTCTTCGACCTTTCTGTCCTTGTCGGACCATTTTCCCGAGTATCCGGAGAGTTGTATCTTATGTTTGAACCTCTGTGCAACAGCATCGTTCAGTTCTGCTGCATATGGGATTGCGGGGTAGCGTCCTGTCTTCTTGAACCATGTCCTGTTCTCCAGCAGGTCGCCGTCATCGTCCATCTGATACAGGCCCTCATAGAGTCCGGCCGGAGCTGTGTACTTCTGCTGATCATTGCCGGAGTTGATGTCGTGCAGGAGTATCATTCCAGATCTGTCGATAACTTCATTCCTTGATGGAATCCTTATGGTTCCGTCCAGAATTTTCCTGAACAGGTCGATGTTTATGTTCTCGAACTGAGGGAAGATCTCCCATTTACGTGATGTGTATCCGTCGGAGGTCTTTACAGCATTGACCTCCCTATAGCATTCCTGCCATATCAGTTCAGGACCGTCTATGACTGTCCCTCCGGTCAGCGCCAGGTGCTCGAACTGTGCTATGATGCCGGCTCCGAGAGGGCATTTTGTCGTCTCTGCAGTTTCTGTCCATCCACATGTATCATAGCGTATGCCGTAATTTCCGGCAAGTCCGGCCAGCCACATTCCCATGCACGCGCTTTCATTGTTGAGGAATCCGTATTTACTGGTGAATTTCTCGCAGATTATCAGATTTTCAGGACATGCGCGGCACATGTCAGCAAATTCTCCGCCTGTCTTTATCATTGCCACAGGATTCATCGATGCAGCATAATATGGACCGCAGCAGCTGATGGTAAGATATCCTCCGTACTCGTGTGTCAGCCTCATTAGATTGGCCCAATGTACAAGTCTCTGCTCGTATGTGACCGAATGTTCTTCACCGAACCCCCAGAACTGCTCGCAGTAGTTGAATCCGAGGAAGTTCGGATAGTCGCGGAAGAACTCAGCATAAAGGCTTTCTGATATCTCGGAATATGTTTCGGTGTCCTTGAAATGGCAATATGCTCCGCTTGCTGGCTGTATCATTGCCCACACACGGTTCATTGCGCATACCCTGATCCAGGATTTTGCCGTTTCATATGCATATTCGACCTTGGTCCATTTTCCTGTGCTGCGGTCGCCTTCCACTGAGAAGGAGAGGTTGAATACCACATACGGCAGTATGTCGGCAGGGATCAGGTCTATGACCTTCTGTGGGTCGGGGTGGAGCCACGTGTCGATATGTATGATCCACATCGGCTGCTGTGCTGAAATTGGGCGCCTGAGAGTTCCGGTACCCTGAATAGGAGGCAGAGCTTCTGATGCCTTTGATGAGAATTCAAGTGATGTGCCGTCTATAAATCTAAGGGTATGTGTGCCGTTTCCGCTGGCAATGTCCTTAAGATAGCTGTTGACGGTCCGGTCTTTCAGATTATAGGTTTTTGCGGCCTTTCCACCGAGATAAAGTACGATGGAACCATTTTCTGCCTTGAATTCCGGTGTCTTCTCTGATTTTCCTGCCGAAAATCCTGTCGCTTCACCGTCCGATGTCCATTCAAAACCGTCTTCAGTTTTCCTGATGCCTACCATAGGAGTGTCTTCAGGAGGATTGCTGCCGTTGCCTATCGATACAGGTGCGGTCCTGATACTGACGGATTTACCGTCAGTAAACAGGATTGCGTATCCGTAACCGGACTTCTGAGGCAGACATGTCTTTATACCCTGTCCGTCAAGACTGGCTTGGGCTATTATATCCAGAGCCTGGAGATTGCTGTTGAATGTTGCGACGGCAGATTCAAGACTTTCAGGTGCGTCTGCGCCTTCCATATCATGGTTTTCCTTTACACAACCTACTGCCAGCAGGAGCAATAATAGAAGTATTTTCATAGAAAGTATGCTATTCTGCGCTGCATGTTTCCGGTGCTCCGAGATAACTCTTCCGCTGTCCGCCCATATTTATCATGATCTTCTGAAGGACTAGTCCCGGGTCTAGCGGCCGTATTTTAAGCGTATGTTTTCCAGCCTTCTTTATGTTATGGATTGTCTGGCAGTCGATCCTGTGTTCCGCTTGCCACTGTCCGAGCTCTCCGTTGTAATGTCCGTTTATGTTTACGATCTGCTCTTCTTCCGAGTCAAAGCTGATTGCATATCTGAGCCCGGTATCATTGAAGTTCAGGGTAGGAGAGAATCTTAAGGTAACGCGTGCGAATCCCTTGGTGTCAATCGTGACATCATATTCCAGAGTCATGTCCTCTGGGGTAGCGGTAACAGGAAGAGTCGTTACTGCCGAGAGTGTGTGACCAAGCTCCGGGATGATAGCCCACGAAGCTTCCTTACCGTCAGTTCTGCGTGTAAAGTGCTCGGCTTCAATGCTAAGGTATCCGTTGGTCTCCTTGAAGATGCTTCCTTCAGAAACGGTCAGGTCTTTCGCTGATGGCAGGACAATATCTCCGGAAGGTGTTCCCTCCACTCTTTTTGTTGCAGGAACGGTACTCTTTTCCGGGTTGTTCCACGATGTGTATCCGATGTGTATCTGGTCCATCATATGATTCCATTTGCCACCGGCAATGTTATGGTATTCAGCTGTAAGTCTGGTGTCCTTCTCATAGCATTCCTGGACTCTGTCAGCCCATAGATTTGCCATTGGGTTCTTTTTCTTTGCCAATCTATGATTCATTGCCTGTGCGTAATACATGTCATATAGATTAGAGCAGGCCTGTATCGGGTATCCCAGCAGCTGGAAGCATGCATCCCGGTATTCTGCTGGAAGTGACTCCGCAAGCTTTTTCACGTCTTCAGCAAGTTGAGCATATTCAGCAGTAACTCTTGCCCACTCGTTATAGCTCATTGTATAGGTCTTGTGGTTGAGTTTTTCCGGTGTCACGCGCCTGTTGTATTTTGCATAGGTACGCAGCAGTCTTGCAGCCTCTTCTGCATACTCATCCCCGAAAATAGAACGGCAGAACTCCACGGAGTGTGCGATGAGATTGTCCGGATTGAATCTCTCCGGATTCCATGCCATGTCAAGGAAGAATGTGATAGGATATTCCATAGGCTTGAGGTCACCGACATTGACAATCCATATCTTGTCCACACCATAGCTGTATGTCAGGTTCATCTGTTCCCAGATGCGAGGTGTCGGGCTGATATTGATCCACTTAGAGTTCCTGGGACCTCCAACGTAATCAAAGTGATAATACATTCCGTAGCCGCCTTTCCTTGGCTTGGCATCAAGTTCAGGAAGTTTGCGGACGTTACCCCAGTTGTCGTCACAGAACATGAGTGTGATGTCATCAGGAACCTGCATGCCCATATCGTAATAGTCCTGTACCTCTTTATAAAGGGCCCATACCTGAGGAGTCTCTTCTGCAGGTTTTCCGGTCACTTCAGCTATGATTTCTCTCTGGTCAGCAACGATCTTCTCCATAAGCGCGATGTTGCCGCTGTCCTCCATTGCCTCGTCTCCGTCGCCTCTCATTCCCACGGTCACGAGAGTCTCCCAGTTCTTGGCGCGCTCCATTCCGCTTCTCCAGAATGTCTGGAGGCCTTCTTCGTTCCGCACATAGTTCCATTCTCCCTTGCCTCGTCTCTTCCAATCCTGTTGTGCAAGGGCCATAGGTTCGTGGTGTGAGGTGCCCATCACTATGCCCATCTTATCGGCCAGAACTCCGTTTTCCTTATCATCATCATAGAATGCGCTGCCCCACATTGCAGGCCATAGATAGTTTCCCTTGAGGCGGAGTATCAGTTCGAACATATGTCTGTAGCACTTGCTGTTGATGCCTCCGAACTTTTCATTCGCCCAGTTTCCGAAAGAAGGCCATTCGTCGTTGATGAAGATTCCTCTGTATGCGACTTTCGGTTCTCCATCTGTGAACGAGCCTTTCGAGATATAGGCATTCTCCCTGTGGACTACCGGCACATCCATCCACCAATACCAAGGTGATACACCCAACTGTCTTGAAAGCTCATATATTCCATATATTGCTCCTCGCTTGTCGCTTCCTGCAATCACAAGGGCCTTGCTCACGCCTTCCATAGGCTTATCTATCACTGTGATCACATATTTCTCGTTCGCACCTTCAAGTTCGGCAATATCGATCTTCTTGTCCGCAGCAAGCTGCCTGATGACAGCAGACTGCAGCGATCCGGCTATGATGCATTCTTTTTTTGGGAAAGCAATGAGTGACGGCTGTGTGCCGCATACGGACAATATGTCACTGCACAGGCTTTCTCCCGCCATGCGTACTCCTTCATAATCGTCGTTGCCGATGTACAGGTCAAGTGGAGTTCCGTTTCTGATTATCTGGAAGCTTCCGGGATGTCTTTCGAATGAAACGAACTGTTCTGTTCCATATGCTGCAAGTGTCAGCATTGTGCAGAGGATGAGCAGGATGGTCTTTCTCATGTGTTATTAAGTTAATATGTGGCGGATTGTTTTCTCAACAAATGTATTCCTATAATATTTACCAAGCAACAGTGTGAAATAAACAATCAACCTTATGAAATATTACTGATATCGTCCTGACAGTATCGGGCTGTAATGAAATGTAAATGCAAGTGAAACATTTTGTAAATACGTGATATAAAAGGGATGTTTCATGATAACATGAGCAAATTCTGTCAGTATTCTTTGAGATAACTTTGCAGATGAGATAATGTGTGCGAAAATCACTTTTAAATAATACTGAAATGAAAAAGATTTTGTTTGTTTTTGCAGCTATCCTGTTTGGAACTGCAGCATTTGCACAGAATGCTCCATGGAAGTTCATCACTATGGAGGAAGTTGCCCGTCATGGCGGTAATGCCGAGTGGGATGATGAAACCTGTACTGCGACCTTTACCGGCAGCTCTGACCGCTGGATCGACCTCCCTGGCGTAAGCGGCGATATCAACGGTCATACCGACCTTACTCTCAATGTCCTCAAGAGTGAAGTTGTCCTGTCAGTTTTCGTACGTTATAAAGATGAGGACGGCAAGACCCAGCAGGTGAAGGCTGCGACCTTGTATCGTCAGACAGGCAAGCCTATCAATAAGATGACCTCTCTCAAGATTGATCTGACCAATGACGGTGAGATCACAGAGGAAATGCTGGCGAATGTTACAAGCGTCCGTGTCGCTATGGCCAAGCCTTGCGTCGATAAGGATGAGCCATGGTCAGTTACTTTTGCTGATTCAACACTTAAATAGCTCTGATCATGACAAAGAAGAATACAATATATGAATCTCCTGTAGTCATTGTGACAGACATAGAATGCGAGGGAGTACTGTGCGCAAGTTCCGGAGAAACGGAGGAGATATTTTTCGAAGAAGGTGAATGGTAAAAGGAGATCAGTATGAAAAAGTTATTGTTTATAGTATCTGCACTTGCTGCTGTTGCAGCATGTCAGAAGGAAGAGGCAGGACAGCAGGTTGAGAATACTGCGACTGTTCCACAGGAATTATATGCGACTATTGAGGAGGAGGCTCCTGATACAAAGATTCATCTTGGAGAATACGAAGGTAAATATCGCGTTTTGTGGGATGGATATAATGATGTAACTGCTGTATTTGCAGGTATTGACAAGTCTTCTATATATAGGGTGAAAGGTGCGACTGCCAATACACCTGCAGCTACTCTTTATCTGCAGGACGGAAAGGCGGCGACGTCAGAGACATCCATCAGTGCAATAGCAGCGTATTATCCATATCCTAGCTCCGGTGCTGTCGGAGGCATGCAGGTGACAGAGAACGAAAACGGTTCTTATACTTTCACAGGCAGTTTCTCAGATTATCAGACCTACCTTCAAGGCAGTTTCCCTGACAGGGGATTCCCTTTGGTGGCTGTGTCGGGAGGTACAGACGACCATTCGCTAAACTTCAAGAATGCAGCAGGTATCCTTGGGGTGAATGTGAAAGGAGGCTCAAGAATCAAGTCCATAACCCTCAAATCAAATGAGTCCGGCAAGGTGATCTGCGGAAATGCCGACATCACAGTTTCCAATACAGATGTTGCCGGGAATGTGCCTTCATATGAGTTTACAGGCGGCAAACAGACTCTCACTTTGAATTGTGATTCAGCCGTGCAGACATCTGTGGACGAGGCTACACCTTTCTATATGGGAGTGGCTCCTCAGACATTCCCTGAAGGCTTTACCATTACACTCAATGATGCGGATGGTTTTAGCAGGGCGGTCGTGTCAACAAAAGAACAGACAATAGAGCGCTCTAAGGTTCTTGATATGCCTGCATTGACTTTCCCGTTCTATGAGAATGTCGAGTGGAGCAAGTTCAATCTCGGATACGGCAATACAGTATATGATGCCGAATCGCAGACTTTTACATTTAGTGGATCATCAAACCGTTGGTTTGATCTTCCGGGACTTAAGGGAGATATCTCATCTCATCCTGTATTGAGGATGTGGGTGACATCGAGTAATGTTCTTCTCTCCATAAATGTAAGACACGATGTCGACGGTGACGGAACTTCAACCCAGACAACGGCTGCTACCCTCTATGGGCAGACAAATAAGATCATTTCAACGAGGACACTTGTCCAGCTGGATCTTTCTGCTCAGTCGGCTATAACAGAGGATATGCTGAAAAACGTCACATCAATCCGAATATCAATGAATAAGGCTGCCGATATTGCATCTGAACCTTATCATATTTCTTTGGATCGAATTGTTCTTGAATAATGTCCAGTAAAGGCGGTGGGAAATAAATCTGATACAAAATGTAACAAAATAAAGTGTAACGTTTTGTAAAAATCATGATCTTTGCGGCGTAAAACCTATGACGTAAAGATATGAGCCTCAAGAGTTTTTTCTCAGCGATATTGATATTGACAATCTCACTTCACGGGCTGAATGCCGGTGAGGTGAGATTTTTTGATAATACCCAGATGACCTCCCATATGCTGACATCCCTGTGTCAGGACAAGGAGGGATATGTTTGGATCGGTACCGAGTATGGCCTCAACCGTTTCGATGGAATGGTCTTCACTCATTACTATACATTTAACAATACGCTGGTTGATAACTATATTCACGACCTCCTGGTCGATGATCGTGGAGACCTGTATGTGATTTCGGGCAGGACGCTTCAGAAGTATGATCGCTCTTCCGATACTTTTCTCTCAGTCCGATTTCCGGAAAATCATGTTCCCGTCCTCTCTGATATCCTGCAGCTTTCGGATGGCAGCATCGTAGTCTCAAATTCCAAACATGGTCTTTGGCTGATCGACCGTAAGTCCTTGACCGCCCATCCTGTTGAAGATGTCAATGCAGTCATAGGAAAATCCGAGATTCAGGCGATATATCAGGACTCGAAGTCAAGATTATGGCTGTGTACCAATAATGATGGAGTCTTCATGTATGATTATAACAACGGTGCTGTAGTACATCATATGCTTCCTGAAGCAAGTGAGACTCAACTTGGTGTGACCGGAGCAGTTGAAACTTCTGATGGCGATGTTGTCCTGCTTGGCCTTTCAGGATTGTATGCTTATGATGAACTGCTCGAAGAAGTAGTGCCTGTTTTCTCTTTTGATCAGACAGTTTCCGTACGACGGTTGTATCGCTCTTCAGAAGGGAGATTGTTCACAGGATCGTATGGCAGATCGATCTATGAACTGGATGTGGAAGGAAGAACGATAATGCCTGCTTATAGTGATGTCATCTCGGAATACGGACTTAGCAGAAGCAAGATGTATGCTTTCATGGAGGATGTGGACGGCAATTTGTGGTTCGGGTTCAATTCCGGAGGACTGCTTTTGATGACCAAGCGTCCCAAGCCGTTTGAATATCACTCTCTTTCATCTGTAAGCCCGGATGAAGTAAATACGCTTAAATCGTTTCATGTCGTGAACGATAACATGTTTCTTCTAGGCCAGTCATATACGGGGCTACATCTTGTGGACGAGTCATTCAATATCATTAGGACCTATCTTGAAGGCAGTTCTCCGGTGTCTTATTGTCGGTTGTCCGAAGACATGCTTTGGGTCGGTGATTACTCCTCCGGAGCCTGTATCCTTGACATGCGAACCGGCATGGTCAAGAAAGTAGTCGATGACATGAGGATCATGGATTTTGCTCGCGACTCGGAGGGCAATGTCTACATGGCGGTCTTCAATGGCCCTCTCTTGTCATTCACTTCGGATGGTATGACTGAAAGGAAGTTGGGAAAGGATACCGGTGGACTTGCGCTTCATGGCAGGTACCTGAACACACTCTTTACAGATTCGAATGGCCAGATATGGATCGGTCACTACTATGGTTTTGATGTATATGACCCCTCGGCTGACAAGGTCGTTGAAATCACTACTGATCCTCAGCTTCGTAAAGCAATAGTGTATGATATTGCTGAAACGGCTGATGGAATGATATGGATGGGTACCAGCAAGGGACTCTTCGGCTATGATGCGGGTGCTGGTACATGGATACATAAGAATGCGGAAGACGGGATGTTGTGCGAAGCCGTATGTTCGATACTGGTAGCGGATGACTCTTCATTGTGGCTTGGAACTTATCGAGGCCTTATACACTATGTCAGATATGAGGATAGATTTTCTTGTTATCTTCATGGTGATGGTCTTGAGGAAGTAAGTTATCTAAGGGGAGTCTGTGATTGTTCGGAGTCCGGCAGGCTATATTTTGGCAATGATTTCGGTGTTACATCCTTTTATCCGGATAATGTGATGTCTGATGCCTTTACCAGACCATTGCATTCAGTGGCTATTATCGAAGATAAACTTATCGAAATCAAGGACGATGTCTTGGTGCTGCCGCATGATCAATCTTCTTTTACTCTCAGATTCTCTACCATGGATTTCCGTAATCCGCAGAACCTCTCGTTCGAGTACAAACTGTCATCGTCTAAAGACAAGAATTGGAGACGGGCTCCCATGGGGTTCGGTGAGGTGGATTTCTATAATCTCGACTACGGGGAACATCTAGTCTCCGTCAGAGCTGTATATAACGATACTTATTCTGATGTCGAGCATATATATATAAGAATCTCTCCTCCTTGGTATCTGACTACAGCTGCGAAGATCTGCTATTGTTTTCTTGGTGTTATGATGGTGGTGTTCATCTGGCTGTACTGGCATAATAGGAGAGTTGCGGAAATGAATGAGGAGAAGGTGCGTCTGTTCATCGATATAAGCCATGAGATCCGCTCTCCGCTGACTTTGATAAAGAGCCCTCTTGATTCCTTGAGCAGCAGGTCATATGATGAACATACTTCAAAGGCATTGCATGCAATCCGAAGAAATTCGGACCGTCTTCTTCTCCTTGTAAATCAGATCCTCAGTATCAGAAAGATTGAGAAAGGACAGATGCAGATGCACTATTCGGAAACATCCATGCATGAATTTATCAGTGACTACGTGCAGGATTTCGAGTATGCTGCATCCAAGAGAAATATCGATCTTTCTGTTGAATGTGCAGAAGGACCGTTGGTTGCATGGGTAGACCGTGAGCATTTTGGAAAGATAGTAACGAATCTCGTGTCCAATGCCATCAAATATGTAGAGGATGGCGGTAAGGTCGTCGTGCAATTGCGTTCCGGCTCAGACAGAAAGTCCAGAGGTCCCTTGTCCGAATATTTGGAGATATGCGTATCAGATAATGGAAACGGCATAGATGAGCAGCAGCTGAAACATGTATTCAAGAGATTTTATCAGGTGACATCATCGAAATCCTCTTCTCAGCTCGGATTCGGCATCGGATTGAACCTCTCCAGCCTGCTTGTGAGGCTTCACGGAGGAACTATCTCGGCGCATAACCGTATTGACGGACCGGGTTCCGAATTTGTAATCCGTATACCGATGGGGAATGCTCACTTGCCTGAGAATCAGATTGTTGGAGAGGATTATTTTATCAGGACGCCGGACCGCGTCAGCTGTCCCGCTACTGACCCTTCGCCCAAGGAAAGGCCCTATAAACGCAAGAAGACTGATTATAAAGTTGTTGTGGTGGATGATGATGAGGAAATCCGTAACTTCTTGACAGAAGAATTGTCGTCATCTTATTATGTATCAGTGTATTCAGATGGAATGCAGGCATTGGAGGCCATATCTGAAAATGCTCCGGATCTGATAATTTCTGATATAGCCATGCCGAATATGGATGGATTCACCTTCTTGAAAAGAGTGAAGAACAACACATCTACCTCACATGTTCCGGTTATTCTCCTTACGACGCAGGTGGCCCATGAGGCCCGGATTGAAGGATATGAACATGGCGCAGATGCATATCTGGATAAGCCTTTCAATGTTCATGAACTTATGACCATTATATCATCTCTTATTGCCAACAGAGGCAGGATGAGGGGCAAGATGAGCGGTGCTCAGGAGCAGACAGGTAATCTGAAACCGATTGAACTGAAAGGTAATGACCAGGCATTGATGGAGAGAATCATGGCAAGTGTCAATAAGCGTATCTGCGACTCCGATTTCAATGTCGAGGTCCTTGCAGATGATGTCGGTCTGAGCCGTGTCCAACTCCATAGGCGTGTCAAGGACATGACCGGCATCACTGTTGGAGAGTTCCTGCGCAATCTCAGGATGAAACAGGCAGCCGAGCTGCTGGCTAAGGGCGATGTGTCTGTGTCTCAGGTAACATATGCTGTAGGTATGTCGAATCCTACTCATTTCACGACTGCTTTCAAAAAATATTATGGTGTAACTCCAAGTGAATATCTTGCCAGGCATAAATAATCCTGCAGTGTTACAAAAACATATATTCTTGTAACGTTACGGTTAGCGAATCCCTGTTGTATATCATAGTTTTGTGCCAGCTAATGACCAAACTGTATACAACAGATTCATATGATAAGACTATTTTCTTTCAGCAGGCTTCTTGCCTCAGTGATGCTGGTGCTGATGCCGTTGACTGTTTTTGCTGATGACATCGTTTCTGTCAGCGGTCGTGTCACCGATGAGAACGGTGAGCCTCTGGTGGGCTGTGCCGTGATTCTGAAGGATAGTCAGGTGGCTGAGATCACCGATGCTGACGGCCGGTTCACAATTTTGGTTCCCAAGGGATCTGATCTGGTGTTCAGCTATATCGGTTTCCAGACGCAGACTGTAAAAGCTGAAGACGCAACCTCGGTTGTCATGAAGGTTGATGTATTCATGCTTGAGGAGGTCGTTGCGGTGGGATATGGCTCTATGAAACGCAGTGATATCACCGGCTCCATGGTTTCGGTCAAGGCTGATGATATGCAGCAGAGCAGTGCGGTGACCATGGACCAGATGCTTCAGGGTAAGGCAGCCGGTGTGATGCTTACAGGCAACAGCGGTGCTGCCGGCTCGAGTTCAAGTATCCAGATCCGCGGTGTGAATTCACTAAGTTCATCCAATGAACCGGTCTATGTAATCGATGGCTCCATCGTGAGAAGTGAGGCTGGTGCAGATACTTTCTCCAATCCTCTTTCCGACCTCAATCCGAACGATATCGATAGTATCGAGATCCTTAAGGATGCGTCTGCGACCGCAATCTATGGTGCCCAGGCTGCCAACGGAGTCATCATTGTCAACATGAAGAAGGGTATTGAAGGCTCGCCGAGGGTGACCTTCAAGGCTACTGCTGGAGTGGATATGCTGGCCAAGAGGCTTGATGTCATGAACCTTGGGCAACTTGCCGCATGGGTTCAGGATGTCAATGACCAGAAGACAACCGACTATTTTGCTAGTCCGAATACCCTTGCAGAGGGAACTGATTGGCAAGGCGCTCTCTTCCGTGAGGCTGTGAAGCAGGAGTATAACCTTTCAGTACGCGGCGGTACCAAGAGTATCAAATACAGCATCTCGGGTGGTTATGTGGACCAGCAGGGAATCGTGATCAACAATGACTTCAGGAGATTTACAGCCAGGGCGTCCATGGATATCAAGGCATATAAATGGCTCGACCTCGGATTTACCCTCAATATAGCCCAGACAGACAGGAATACGGGTATGTCACAGTGGGGAATCGTGGAGAATGCCTTGGGGCAGACCCCTAATATTCCGGTCAAGAATGCTGACGGCACATGGGGTAAGTCCGGTTATAACAGCGAGACCCGTTCATGGCAACCTAACCCTGTCGCGATTGCTTCGGTAACTACGAGAAGGAACAAGGTCAACAGTACTCGTGCCAATATCTTCGCCGTCATCAGACCGTTCAAATGGCTTGAGTGGAGGACGGAAGGTACGTACGATGCGAATACCGACAATTACCGCTATCTCCTTCCTGAATATGATTTCGGAGGAACTATCAGAGAATATGCCACTCATGAGGCTTCCAAGACCTTCAACCAGTATCTTTCGATGAAGTCAGTGGCTACAGGAAAATGGAAAAAGAAGGGACATGATATAAGTGCCATGGTCGGAGTCGAGCTTAACAGCAGATATCGTGATTATATCTTCGGTCAGAGACTAGGTGGAAGCAATTCCAATCTTGCACTCTCCGGCGGAGTCGCAAGCCAGGACAGAAATGAAGGATGGACCACTACACAGAGATTCTTCAGCTACTTCGGCCGTCTTACCTATAATTACCGTGGCAGATATATGCTTACTGCTACGCTCAGGCGCGATGGAAGTTCTCTGTTTGAAAAGGGACGTCGCTGGGGAACCTTCCCTTCGGCAGCTGTCGCATGGCGGATATCTGAAGAGCCTTTCTGGGGTGCAGCCGCTGAGGTGATAAATTCCATGAAGATCAGGGCTGGATTCGGGCTTGTGGGAAATGCGAATCTTGCTGACAACAGCTATCAGCCGAACTTTGCAAACCTTGATTCCAGCTTCGGTACAAGTTATAAGACAGAAAACATGCCGAATTACAACGGCCTGACTTGGGAGAAGACCAATTCATGGAACGTTGGTCTGGATATGAACTTCCTTGACAACAGGCTGGAGTTTATCTTCGACGCCTTTCTCAAGGATACAAGGGACCTGCTTCTGCAGACAGCGCAGCCATTCTATACCGGATCTTCCATCACAGGAGGAACGACTCCTCAGTGGGCCAATGTGGGAAGCATGATGAACAGGGGTCTGGAGTTTACTCTGAATGCTCACGTCGTAGACCGAAAGAAGTTCAAATGGAAGACGTCCCTGACATGTTCCATCATAGAAAACAAGATCACTGCGCTTAACAGCAAGACGGGCTTCATAGACAAGACTCTCAGTTTCTCTACATGGACAGAGACAGTAACGCGTACTGCAGTAGGATACGGAGTGAGTCAATATTATGGATATCAGGTACTTGGCCGTATAAATTCCGCTGATGATTTTCTCCGTAACAACGGAGACGGCACAAGTACTGTCATTGCGGCTACCCCTAACTATCGTGTAGGTACCGTTATCAGCAATTCGTCTGCATCGTCCCTTAAGACCTCGGTGGGTGACCTGCTTTACCGTGACCGGAATAATGACGGATTCATTGATTCGGAAGATATGACCTATCTAGGTAACGGACTTCCTTGGGGAACATTCGGATGGAACAATACGTTTACATTGAAGAATTTCTCTCTTTCTGTATTCTTTTACGGCAGCGCCGGCAATAAGGTCTTCAACTGGACCCGTCGAAGAATGGATGAGCCGTCGATGATCGGAGGCGCTGCATCCAACAAGTTTACCCGCGTCAGCAATTATGCCAAGTGGTGCTACTACGATGGAAATTCCGGAAACGACGATGTGTGGAATGTATACGTGTCTCCAGATGCAGATCCGCTGATTCCGCGCATAGACAACCAGCACGGAAACTTCAACAGCCGAGTGAGCGACAGATATGTTGAGGATGCAAGCTATATACGTATTAAGAATATAGTCCTGAGCTATTCTTTCCCTAAGAAGATGATACAGAAGCTGAAGCTGCAGAAGCTCGTGCTCACGGCCAATGTCCAGAATGCATTCACCTTCACCAACTACAGCGGATATGATCCGGAAGTGGGAAGTCAGAACGGACAGTTCTCTATGTCGGGACAGGGCATGCTCATGTATGGAGTAGATACCGGAAAGGTGCCTACACCTAGAGCCTTCATTTTTGGACTTGAAATGACATTCTAACCGTTTTGACTATGAAGAAGATAAATTATATATTCATCTTTCTGGCAGCATTGCCGTTGCTGGTTTCGTGTGAGTCTTTTCTTGAGACGCATAACGAAAAATCAGTTTCAGCCCATGAGGAACTTACGACGTATGAGGCTCTTTGTGCTACGACTGCCAATCTATATACATCCCCATGGTACTTTTTCCATAAGCAGCGTTTCATTCAGCTAGGGGATGCCAGATCAAATAACCTGTATATTTCGGATTCTTCCAGCAATGACTATAACTCACTCGGCACCTTCAACGAGAAGAAGGAGAACGCTTCGATGTCCCATGCATGGGGAAGTCTGTATAATGTCATTGCGCAGTCATCATACATTATCGAGGATTATGCTCCTTATTGTGTGGAAAAGAGAGTCTGTACACAGGAACAGGCCAATGTATGCATAGCCGAAGCCCGTTTCATGCGTGCCATGGCCTATTGGTTCCTTGCAATCTACTGGCATGACATTCCGATTGTGGAAAATGCGGCTACAGTGAGCGTGGTGGCGTATGCCAACCGTTTCGAGGATGTGCTTCAGTATGCCATCTGCGAGGCTGAGTTTGCGTTCAAGTGGCTTCCTGAGGTGCCGTATCAGACCGGAAGGGTCTCCAAGGTCAGTGCTTCCGCTCTTCTGTCGAGGCTGTATGTCACAGCTGGTTCATATGCACAGGGAGACCATTATACTGCGGAATTCAAGGAGAGGGTCCTGGATAAGTATTATTCCGATGACTATGACTATCAGGCAAGTTCAGACCTTGCCGAATTCTATTATGCCAAGGCTGTTGATGCATCTCGCTATGCCATTGATGCCGCGGGAGTTGCAGGATATGGCCTGATGGCGGATTATGAAGAGATATTCCGTGTGCAGAACAACAACTGCAGCGAGGTCCTCTTCGCTCTTCAGTTTGTCAGCGGCAATACTACGACCGGTCTTGGAAATGATCTTCAGGAGTTTCTTTGTTACGACAAGTGCATGGACAACAACTATGGACAGGCATATTCTACATGGGCAAGCTATGACTTTGTCAATGTGTCGATAATGAGAGGTGGATTGAATCGTAACAGGGGTAATGTCTTTGCAAATGATATGACCTATGACTACCTCTTCCATGAGAATGACAACTATGCCAAGAAAGGGGAGGTCTGGGTTGTCGAGGATAGGGATGTGCTGCCTGTAAAGAAACACGTTGTTGGCGGTCCTATGGCCACAGGCAACCAGTCTTTCAAGGGAAATTCCAGCTTCAATACGCCGATGATAAGGATGAGTGAGGTGTATCTCAATCTTACTGAAGCACTTATGGGATATCGTGGAGTTGAGGATACATCTGATCCTGAGATTCTTGAAGGCGTCAATGCGGTCAGGAGGCGTGCGCACAAGTTTGAGATTGAAAACGGTTCGTACAGAGGTGATTATGGTCAGACCGGAGTCTTCAATCTTGACTCTTTGCTCCAGGAACGTCGTCTTGAATTCTTCATGGAAGGTCTCTTCTGGTCTGACATCGTACGCAGATCCTATAAGGGTGATACTCACTTGAAGAGAATGCTTGACTATGCAAACAACAAACTGATCGAGACGGAGGGAGACCCGGCTATGGGTTCATATCGTATGCACAAGTATAAATATAAGTCTGCCGGCAGCGATACTGAGTTCGGAACTGTGACTCTCAGCCAGACCAACGGACAGTACAAGATATCAAGGCCGAGCTGCGAATGTGTCCACAATGTTCCGGAAGGCAGCTACTGTCATAATGATGCCTTCGGCCAGGAGGACAACCTGTGGTCGATGATATATCCTCCGACAGAGACGGCAAAGGATCCTAATCTGCTTGCTGCCCCTGTTGCCTACGACTTCACTGAAATCATCAACAATAAGATCGAATAAAACCAGGATGAAAAGATATATGCTTATAGTTGCAGCTGTATTTGCTGCGGTATCATGCAAGGAGAGTGTTTCTCCCGAGATTGACGAGGTCTGGATCAATATGACTGATTTTCCTGTGGAAAGAGTTGATCATGCTTATCCGGAACAGACCCTGTGTCTGTATGGAAAAGGTTTCACAGGACTGCAGTATCTGGAGGTGAACGGAACCCATATAGATGTAAGCACGACGTTGGTATATGACACCGATATGAACATCACCTTCCAGCTTCCTGAGGACGTGAGGGTGTCCGATGCTCCGGAGTACATGTCTATAAAGGTTGTCACTGACCATGGCGAATGTGAGTATGCTCCGTTTCTTGTCAAGCCTGTCGACGTCAAGCCTGAGATAACAGATGTGTCTGCGACGATTCTGGTACCCGGGACAGTTCTGGTCATTACCGGAAAAAATCTTGACGGAGCTTCTGAAGTATACCTTCCGACCCCTTTTGACGGAAGAGTACTGTGCTCTTTCAGTCCGGATCATGAAAATACGTCTTCCAATCTATATGTGACGGTTCCGGAGGATTGCAGTTTCGCTACCGGTCAGCTGATGGTGGTTATGGATAAGAATGATGAAACCTGTGCCTTTTCATACAAGGAGAAGGTGTACAGCGATATATATGATTTCATAAACTAAAGGACAATGAAGAATACCATATATTGTATTATTGCTGCTCTTGCTTTGGTTTCCTGTACAGGAATTCAGGCTCCTGTGCTTGAGGAGATTGAGGTATACGATGTTCCGGAAGGAGTTGCTCTCGATCCGCTCCTTCTTTTCGGTGTGTGGACAGCTGACCTTTCGTTCGGAGACTCCAACGATACATATTTTGAGCAGTCATACCGCATGGAATTTCAAGATGTGAACGATGCGGAGGCAGTCTTCTCCCACTGGTATACTGACGGAGACAGTGAATTGGCCGATTCCCTCAGAAATGTTGAATATACATACGAGTTTATGGATACTGAGGTGCTGCTCAAGCCTAAGGCTGCATTTGCCGCCGCCGGAGCTGGAGACATGAGGGGCGTGTATATTGGGGAGAACCGGATGCTTCTTTTGTCCGAGACTGATGCTGGCACCAATCCTGTCTGTACATTGTGCAGGACCGGTGATCCGGCTCCAGCGATCACGTCAGTTGACAAGACGATGCCGTTTCCAGGCGAAGTCGTGAGCATCAAGGGACGCAACCTGCAGTTTGTGGACCATGTCTATCTTCCTGTCAGGGACGGTGAGATCGAAGTGACGGATTTTACTTCAGGCTCCAAGGAACTCAAGATAGTCGTTCCTGAGGCCGACTATGTGGCAGGCTCGATCAGGTGCATGTCATCTTCTGCGCATGAAAGCTGTTTCTCGCCAGCATATATGTTCTGTCATGACTGCGTATTCTTCCATAACTTCATTTCGGATGGATACAAGGCTCCATATGTCGGTTCGGAGTTCGAATATACCATCAACAGCATGGGAACCCTCAAGAACGGAGTGACAAATCTTTCATCATCGGCCCTTCCTGCGGAGCATGCGCTTGCATCTGTGGCCGGTGTACAGCATCCTGATTCTCTGCTGAGCTTCTTTGGCAATGCTCCGATAAAATGGGAGCTGGCTGCCACCACGGATGACAAGGACGGATATCTTCGATTCAGTACGGCTGACCGTTTCCAGTATGTCCTGGATAATTGCGGCGGTCGTATAAAGTCCCGTACTCCATGTGCAGATGTAGCCATACAGATGGACCTGTACGTGGTTACTGACGGTGAACCGGTGTGGAATACAGGATATCTCTCGTATAGACTCAACAAGGACCAGAACTCACTGACCAGTTCTATGCTGGCCAATGTCGCCATGTGGGAGAAGGGCAGTCCGATGTCATTCGAAGACGGATGGAAGACATTGACCATTCCTTTGTCTGAATTCGCCGCTACTTCCGAGAATGCGTCGATGTCCACAGTCGGCGGTCTGGTGTCATCGCTCAAGTCGAGCAACCTTCAGACTCTGCTCACTCTGGTCAACTATCCGCTGGATGTCATGCATCCGTCTGTCGAGGCGGGCAGTTTCCAGTTCTGTATAGCGAACATAAGGCTTGTTCCGAATACGATTCCTTCAAACAGAAAACATTAATATATAAAACTTATCTAATATGAAAAGTACTCGTATAGCTTGCGTGGCTTTGTTCGGTGCAGCCATGCTCCTTGGATTCTCATCCTGTACAAAGGATGCGGATATGGAAAGAGAATCAGACGGAAAGATGACTTTCAGCAGCGATCTTCAGTCTACTAAATCAACTGATGTGGATTTGCAGTCCGTGCAGATAGCATCAGGTGTTCAGGCGGGTGTGTTTGTCCTTGCCGGTGAAGAGGTCTGCTATGAGAATGTCGCTCTGACAGCTGATGGTAACGGTGCATTCGCATCGTCGTCGGATATCTACTGGCCTGAGGCTTCTGCATCCGTATATGCATATGCTCCATATGACAACGAGTGGTCTGATGCTGTGGCATCAGTAAAGGAATTTACAGTAGCTTCGGATCAGAGCACTGACGAGGGCTATCTTGCCAGCGATCTCCTTATCGGTGCTCCGCTTGAAAATCCTGTTGCGCAGACTGCGGAGGAGGTTTCTCTCGTGTTTGCCCACAAACTGTCCAAGGTAAATGTAAAGGTAAGGAACAACAATCCTGGTATCAGCCTCGAAGGTGCCTCCCTGATCGTTCTCAACGTCCTTCCTACAATATCAGTGAATGTGCTTACCGGTGAGCTGGGAGCTGTTTCCGGGCAGGCTTCACAGGTGCTGATGGCGACTTTCGCTTCAAATGATACCGAATCTTATGCAAGCGCTCTTGTCGTGCCGCAGACTGTGGCGGCAGGCGATTTCCTCCAGATAACTACATCCGATGCGAGAACATTGGTTGCAAAGCTTGGTGCTGATATTGAGCTCAAGAGCAACAAGAGATATACATATACTTTGAGGATCAGTGGAACCGGTGCTGGCGATGCATCTGTAGAACTTGTTCTCGGCAGTTCTATCAGTGATTGGGAGGATGACGAGGAAGTCGGCGGTGATGCTTCTGAGGTGATCTCATATGAGGTCGGTGACTATGTGCTTGCAGACGGTACATTTATGAAGGCTTCTGAACTTGAGACAGCTTCTGATGAAGTTAAGGCTGATGTTGCAGGCGTTATCTTCAGCACAGATGTCAGTGCGGCAGATGCTGCCGCGGGTTATTCCGGTTATGCACTCTCCACATGGGGAAAGAAGGGCAGCCAGACATGGTCATCCCAGACTGTAGAAGCACCTTTGGCTGCGGCTGTCGAGACTCAGGCAGCTGCTTGTGCTGACCTTGACGGTCTCACATTTGCTTCGGTTGTGGCTGAGGCCGATCCGGAATATTCATACTATACAGCTTTCGACTTCACTAACTATTCAAGCCAGCGTATTGCTCTCACGGGCACAAACCTGAGCGGATGGTTTGTGCCGTCATTAGGACAGCTTGTTCAGATTCTCGAGAATCTCGGAGGAGTAGAGGTAGATCATGAGAGGACTGATTTCGACAATGGCCAGGGCGAGAACTTCGGTGGGGAAGACCAGGCTGACGCATTGCTTGCAAAACTTAACGGTCATCTGGTAAATGCTGCGGATTCAGATAAGTTCGGTGCCGGTAATTTCTTCGCATCCGCTACTGAAATCTCAGCTACCCACATGTGGGGAGTGACTTTCAGCGCCTCAAAGGATGGAATTACATATGCATACAAGATTTCATCAAAAGCTTCGAAGGGTAACGGCGGACGCAACATCGCTCCTGTATTTGCATATAAGCTTCCAACTGAATAAATCGTATGAATAAAGGAATTCTGTCAATGAGTGTCGGCAGGTGGCTCCACATGGCGGTTGCCGCCTGCCTGGCAATATCATGCTCGACTCTTTCTCAGGAAGACGATGGTAGTGTTTTAGGTGAACGTACGCTGGTTTTCCGTACTGTTTCCGGAAATGATGCCCCTTTCATGGAGCAGGGCTCGACAGTAGGAATGTTCATTACAACAGTCAGTACAGGCGAATTGTTGAGACGTAATGAACTGGTTGTTGTCGGCGAGAACGGAACTCCTGCTCATCAACTGGATATTCTGGAATCTTCCGCTTCGGATGATTATGAATTTTTTGCATATAGTCCATATGACAGTTCATGGGACGACATACTTGATTCTGTTCTTGAGTTTGAAGTTTCAGCTGACCAGTCTTCTGACAAAGGTTATGAGGTCAGTGACCTTATGCTCGCATATGATATAGAGCACAATGATAAATGTGATGAAGTGTTGTTTTCTCATGTCATGGCTAAAATCATTCTCCATGTCACAGACAGGACAGGAATGTTCGATATGACATCGTCAGGTGCGGTGCTGCATGGACTCAGATGTGGTGCATACATATATATGGCAGACGGTTCATGCCAGACTATGGATGTGGATGTCTCAGATATCTATTGTCATATGCTAGACAGTCGGGATCGGCGTGCGTCGCTGTCGGCTGTTGTTCCGCCTCAGGAACTTGACGGTGAAAAACTTTCGTTCAGCCTCCTTCTTGGTGGAGCCGAATATGGCTTTTCGATTTCAGATGTTCAGCAGCTTTCGGGCGAAAAGGTATATATATATAGTCTGAGGATGACTGACCGTGGACTGGAACTGGAGGACTCTACAATCGCGGATTGGGAGGATGACGGTGGCAGCAGCTTTAATGTTGCATTTGAATAAAACTTGATATAAATTTGGTGTCTCGTAATATAGGTGCCAGATGAATAACGTCCAGACAAACTCCGCCATTTCTGTCGACTGTGTGATCTTCGGTTTCGACGGGAAGAACCTCAAGGCTTTGCTGGTGAGGCGTAGGGCAGCTGACCCTCTTTATGAAGACGGGGAGCAGAAACTGCCCGGTGCCATGATCCGGGAGAATGAAACTCTGCCGGAAGCCGCTTCCAGAGTGCTGGAAGGAGCGACTGGGCTTACAGGACTTTATCTTAAGCAGACATCGATCTTTTCCGATCCGGACAGGGTGGATGCGGATGAGCTGAAATGGATATGCCAGTATCATGGCATCAATACCGACCGTGTCGTGACTGTGGGATATTATGCTCTCGTGAAGCTTGACAAGGGTCTGGCCATGTATACTAGCCGCAAAGGGGCGACGTGGGTCAATGTGGATGAGATCCATGATCTGATAATGGACCATATGGACATACTCTCTGATGCGCTTTCTGTCTTGCAGAAGGACATATTATGGTCTCCGATCGCCTTTCAGATGCTCCCGAAGAAGTTTACTATCAGACAGTTGCAGAATCTTCTTGAGGCCGTATTCGGAATAGAGATAGACAACAGGAACTTCAGGAAGAAGATCTTTACGACGGGCATCCTGCAGGAAACCGACGAAATGGAACGTAACGTCAATCACAAGCCGGCACGGCTGTATGTTCTGAACAAGTCTGCCTTTGGCCGCAAGGAACTCGCACCGAAGCTTAATTTCGTGGCCTCATGGCTGTAGGTTATTGTAATTTTTCTTGCAAATTATATATTTTTAAATTATTGTCTTTCAGTGTTGTAGCATAATACTTAGCGTATTTTTGGTACAAACTGACGGGGTGAATGCAATCTTATGTTAAATTTGCATAGATAATAACGCTAAAACCAAAAATATGTATCTCTTAGGTTATGATATCGGAAGCTCGTCAGTTAAGGCGAGCCTTGTGGATGCCCAGAGCGGCAAATGTGTCGCATCGGCATTCTATCCAAAGTCAGAGGCTGCGATCATCGCAGTGAAGCCAGGTTGGGCAGAGCAGGAACCGTCTTCATGGTGGGAGAACCTCAAGCTTGCTACGGCTGACATCATGGCAGCTTCTGCTGCAGATCCTAAAGACATCAAGGCTATCGGTATTTCTTATCAGATGCACGGCCTCGTATGTGTTGACAAGGACCAGAACGTACTTCGTCCTTCGATCATATGGTGTGACTCACGTGCCGTTCCTTATGGCCAGAAGGCATTTGATGAGATCGGTCATGAGAACTGTCTTTCACACCTGCTGAACTCCCCAGGTAACTTTACAGCGTCAAAACTTGCATGGGTTAAGGAGAATGAGCCTGAACTCTATGCGAAGATATACAAGATCATGCTTCCGGGCGATTATATCGCGATGAAGCTCAGCGGTGAGATCTGCACTACCATCTCTGGCCTTTCAGAGGGAATGCTTTGGGATTTCGCGGAGGGAGCTCCAGCACAGATGCTTCTGGACTATTACGGTATCGACAGGTCTCTTATCGCAGACATCAAGCCGACATTCTCGGAGCAGGGAAGGGTGAGCGCAGCGGCTGCTGCAGAGCTCGGCCTTGCAGAAGGAACTCCTATCACATACCGCGCTGGTGACCAGCCGAACAATGCGCTTTCGCTTAATGTGTTCAATCCAGGTGAAATCGCTTCTACTGCAGGTACATCAGGTGTTGTATACGGAGTGCTCGGTGATGTGAACTACGATCCTAAGTCTCGCGTAAATACATTCGCACATGTAAATCACACTCCTGATCAGACCCGTCTCGGTGTTCTTCTCTGCATCAACGGCACAGGTATCCTGAACTCATGGATGAAGAGGAATGTGGCACCGGAAGGCATTTCATATGCAGATATGAATGACCTTGCGGCGCAGGCTCCTATCGGCAGTGCAGGCGTAAGCATCATGCCGTTCGGAAACGGTGCTGAGCGTATGCTTGAAAACAAGGAGGTAGGCAGTTCTATCCACGGCGTGAACTTCAATGTGCACAATAAGTCGCACCTGCTTCGCGCAGCTCAGGAAGGCATCGTGTTCTCGTTCAAGTACGGTATCGAGGTGATGGAACAGATGGGCATGAACGTGAACAAGATCCACGCAGGACATGCAAACATGTTCCTCAGCCCGATCTTCCGTGAGACTCTTGCCGGAGTTTCCGGAGCAGTGATCGAACTTTATGATACTGACGGATCTGTCGGAGCGGCTAAGGGCGCAGGTATCGGTGCAGGTATCTATAAGGACAACACAGAGGCCTTCGCTACTCTTGAAAAGCTCGCCGTAATCGAGCCTGCTCATACTGCAGAGTACACTGAGGCATATGAAACATGGAAATCAAGATTATAAAATATTAACAAACAATTAATAAACTAAAGCTATGGCAAAAGTATTTTTCCCAGGAATCGAAAAGATTCAGTTTGAAGGTAAGGAAAGCAAGAACCCAATGGCGTTCCGCTATTATGATGCAAACAAGGTAGTTCTCGGCAAGACAATGGCCGAGTGGCTCAAGTTCTCTATGGCTTGGTGGCACACACTCTGCGCAGAGGGTGCAGACCAGTTCGGTGGCGGTACAAAGACTTTCCCTTGGAACGGCGAAGCATGCCCTATCCAGGCAGCTAAGGACAAGGTTGACGCAGGCTTCGAGTTCATGCAGAAGATCGGTATCGAGTACTATTGCTTCCACGATGTAGACCTCGTTGACGAGGGTGCAGATGTTGAGGAGTATGAGGCTAACCTCAAGCAGATCGTAGCTTATCTCAAGGAGAAGCAGGCTGAGACTGGCATCAAGCTTCTTTGGGGTACAGCAAACGTATTCGGCCACAAGAGATATATGAACGGCGCAGCTACAAACCCTGATTTCGACGTTGTTGCACGTGCTGCTGTCCAGATCAAGAACGCTATCGACGCAACAATCGAGCTCGGCGGTACAAACTACGTGTTCTGGGGTGGTCGTGAGGGTTACATGAGCCTTCTGAACACAGATCAGAAGCGTGAGAAGGAGCACCTTGCAATGATGCTTACTCTTGCACGTGATTACGCTCGCTCAAAGGGCTTTACAGGTACATTCCTCATCGAGCCTAAGCCAATGGAGCCTACAAAGCATCAGTATGATGTAGACACTGAGACAGTTATCGGCTTCCTCAAGGCTCATGGTCTTGACAAGGACTTCAAGGTGAACATCGAGGTTAACCACGCTACTCTTGCAGGTCACACATTCGAGCATGAGCTTGCATGTGCAGTTGACGCAGGAATGCTCGGTTCAATCGACGCAAACCGCGGTGACTACCAGAACGGCTGGGATACTGACCAGTTCCCTATCGACTCATTCGACCTCACTCAGGCAATGATGCAGATCATCCGCAACGGCGGTCTCGGAAACGGTGGTACAAACTTCGACGCCAAGACACGTCGTAACTCTACTGACCTTGAGGACATCTTCATCGCTCACATCGCAGCTATGGATGCAATGGCACGCGCTCTTGAGAACGCAGCAGCTCTTCTTGAGGAGTCTCCACTCTGCCAGATGGTGAAGGACCGTTATGCAAGCTTCGACGAGGGTCTCGGAAAGAAGTTCGAGAACGGTGAGCTCACTCTCGAGGATGTTTACGCTTACGGTAAGGAGGTTAACGAGCCTAAGCAGACTTCAGGCAAGCAGGAGCTTTACGAGGCTATCCTTAACATGTATTGCTAATGAGTGCGAATAATAAAGGCAGCAAGGGCTATCTCTTTTCGATAGTCCTTGTTGCTGTAATTGGAGGACTGCTTTTCGGATACGATACAGCAGTCATTTCTGGTGCAGAGAAAGGCCTTCAGGCCTTTTTCATGGGCGCTAAGGACTTTGTGTATACAGACTTCCTGCACGGAATAACATCGTCGAGCGCATTGATCGGATGTGTGCTTGGTGCTGCGATTTCCGGAATATGTGCGTCACGCCTGGGCCGTAAGAAGTCGCTGATCATGGCAGGTGTGATGTTCTTCCTTTCTGCCCTTGGATCATATTATCCGGAGTTCCTGTTCTTCCCGAAAGGTGAAGCTTCTTTAGACTTATTGATTGCATTCAATTTCTATCGAGTTCTGGGTGGAGTCGGAGTTGGACTTGCCTCAGCGATATGTCCGATGTATATTGCCGAGGTGGCGCCTAGCGACAAGAGAGGCACTCTCGTATCATGGAATCAGTTTGCCATCATTTTTGGCCAGCTTGTCGTGTATTTCGTGAACTTCATGATATTGGGAGGACGTGATGCAGAATCAACATGGAGCAGTACCATCGGATGGCGTCTGATGTTTGTCAGTGAGGCTATTCCTGCAGGTCTTTTCACCCTTCTGCTTTTCCTGGTTCCGGAAACCCCTAGATATCTGGCGCTCAGAGGTAAGGATGAACAGGCATTCAATGTGCTTGCCAAGATCAACGGTAAGTCCAAGGCACAGGAGATTCTCAGTGAGATCAAGGCAACTGTAACAGAAAAGAAAGAGAAACTTTTCACATACGGTGTGCTTGTGATATTCATCGGTATCATGCTCAGCGTTTTCCAGCAGGCTGTCGGTATCAACGCTGTTCTTTATTATGCACCTCGTATCTTCGAATCGCTCGACATGGGTGATCCTATGATGCAGACCGTGATCATGGGTATCGTGAACATCACGTTCACCCTCCTTGCGATCTTCACGGTAGAGAAATGGGGCCGCAAGCCTCTCTTGATATGGGGATCTCTGGGTATGGCGATCGGTGCTGCAGGAGTCATGTTGACAAGCATGTCTTCAGCTATTTCTCCGATTGTGGCTGTTGTCAGCATCATGATTTACAGTGCATCCTTTATGTTCAGCTGGGGCCCTATCTGCTGGGTGCTCATCTCGGAGATTTTCCCGAATACAATCAGAGGTGCTGCCGTTGCAATTGCGGTAGCGTTCCAATGGATATTCAACTTTATCGTGTCTTCGACATTTGTCCCTATGTACAATATGAGTCCGGCTTTTACATATGGCCTTTACGCCGCAATATGTATCATTGCTGCAGTATTCGTATGGAAGCTTGTCCCTGAAACCAAGGGCAAGACCCTCGAGGATATGACTAAACTCTGGAAGAAGTAGCATTTTTTCAAACCTTGAATGGTACGTTTCTTGATGGATTGCGTCTTATCTCTAAAAAGCAATCATCATGAAACGTACCCTTTTATTAATGCTTATGGCATTGACCTCTTGTGCTGTGCTTTCTGCGCAGGACAGGATTTATTTTATTGATTCCAAAGTGGTGGACGCTATTGTGGATGAGGTTGGGGAAGATGTCATCTATTACCGCATGTTCGACAACCAGTATGGCCCCGTATATTCGGTAAGTCCATATAGCCTGATCAAGATCGTATACCAGAATGGTTATGAACAGAACTTTGGTTATGCAGCATATGATCCAGCCTTCCTTGGGGCAGGTGCAGGATCGATGAGATATGCTAACGGCAGGCTTTATCTGGGATCACAGACTCCTTTCGGACAGATGCAGGCGGAGCAGGTCGTGTTCAATCTTTACGGCGACACCTATTTCAAGGGACGTAACCGTCTGACAGCAGGTTCGACCCTCATGTGGATCTGCGGCACAAGCTTCGTTTCAGGTCTTGTGGGCCTGGCCATGGGAGGTGAACCCCAGGGATGTGGACTTCTTACCGGTATTGGTGCAGCCGGCCTTGCTGCTGGCATTCCGATCTACTGCAGCGGAAGGAAGATGCTCAAAGGCATTGCTGACGACTACAACGGCAAGCGGCAGACTACCATAACAGTAGGCCCATGCCGCAACGGTGTCGGCCTCGCCCTGAACTTCTGATCATGACGCCCGTCTGTTCTAGGCGTTGAGCGTATTTGATTGATTATTAATAAGTTAAATGGTTCTGCCTGCATGGCTAGGAATGCAGGCAGAACCATTTAAGTGTCTGTGTGTCAGTTTGTTATGCTCGACGGGGGTGTGCTTATTTCCAGCCGCAGTGCACCAGAAACCACTGAATGTCTTCTTCGCTGATTCTAGGCTGCTTTTTGAGGATTTCAGGAAGGTTGTTGTAGTTCTTCATGAATGCTTCTGTCAGCTCGTGCGCTTTTTCAGGAGCGTAGAGGACAGCCTCGTTGATGGTGCCGAGCATTGCAAGGTCATCGATAGGATCTGCATTTGTGCGGAACTTGAGGGCTTCGATGCTGCGGGCCATTCTGCGTGACAGTCCCTTTATGCTGTCAGCAAGAGCCGGGTCAGTGTCGTATTTGATCACGACTGTCTTCTCTGCCGAGCAGTCGGTGACCGGAATGTCTACAGTGAATGAGAAGTCATAACCGTCATACTCGTATGAAACCTCCTGTCCGTTTACAGTGACTGATGCCGGAGCGGCAGATGCGATAACCTTCACCTTGAAGTTTCTCTGGGCAGGCATTCCTTCGTATGAGCCTTTGCGTGGTGCGATGGTTACGGTCTGCTCGCAGCCGTTCCAGCTGCTGCTAAGCTGCGTGGTGGCATACTCGGTAGCGTAGTTCTTGTCGTTTCCGGCATCCTCGTACATGCTGAAGCAGCCGTTTCCTCCTGGGAATACTGTCACATGGATGTCCTCGTCATTTGCGTTGAGGTTCTCGACCTCATCGCCATAGAACGGAAGCACAGCGCCGGCCTTTACATATACTCCGTACTCATCGAGAGCGAAGCGTCTTGTCATGATCTTGCCGCCTTCCACCATTGCTCCTGTGTGGAGTTCATACCACTGGCCTTCAGGAAGCCATATGTCCATGGAAGCAAAGCCGTTTTCTGCCGGCTTGGTGACTGGGGCGATGAGCATATCGTCTCCGAACATATACTGGCTGCGGAAGTCGTATGCCTCCTGGCACTCAGGGTAGTCGTAATATAGAGGACGGCACAGCGCGATACCTTCGTCATATCCCTTGCGGGCCATCGCGTAGATGTATGGCGCCATTTCATAGCGCTGGCGTACGGTCTGGCGTATCACGTTTGTGTACTCTTCGGCGAATACCCAAGGCTCCTTGTTCAAGGCGCCGCTCTTTGAACTGTGAGTTCGCATGACAGGGCTGAATCCGCCGTACTGCAGCCATCTTGTATACATTTCGGGATCGATGCTGTTTCCAAGGTGACCTCCGATGTCGTGGCTCCAGTAGCCGTAAAGTACGTTTGATGATGTTGCTGTGAAGTATGGCTGGAACTCGAGAGACTTCCATGTGATTGTGGCGTCACCCGAGAAACCGACCTGATAACGGTGGTTTCCAAGGCCTCCCCAACGATGGTAGAGCAGAGGACGCTTGTCGCCGTGGCGCTCCATGTCGCTGAAGTAGCAGTAGTTGATCCACCATGTGTTATGCAGCTTTGTAAGCTCTGTATCGTAAACATGCTGCTGCCAGTCAAGCCACCAGAAGTCTACGCCTTCCTCCTGCATGGGATGCATCACATGCTTGAACATATTGCTCATGAACTCCTTGTCAGAGTTGATCCATTCGATGCGTTTCTTTCCCTAAGGGTCCTTTCCAAGACTCTGAGCGAGGGTAGGGTAGCACTCCTCCCAGTGGTCAAATCCTTCCGCAGGATGCAGGTTCAAGGTAACCTTCAGTCCTTCGCCCTTGAGATACTGCATGAACTTCTCCGGATTCGGGAACAGGCTCTTGTTCCATGTCCAGCCTGTCCATCCGCCACGTCCTGCGTCTGTATAATGCCAGTCCATGTCTACCACGAGTACATCAAGAGGAATGTCATAAGCGTGGAACTTGTCGACAAGCGTACGCATCTCTTTATCGGTGTATGCCCAGTAGCGTGACCACCAGTAACCGAATGTGAAGCGAGGCGGCAGAGGCATCTTGCCTGCAAAAACGGTGAAGTCCTTCAAGGCTGCCTTATAGTCGTGTCCATATGCCATGAAATACCAGTCCTGGCATTCTTTTGCCTCTCTTTCCTTTACCCATGCCCACTCGGAATCATCAAAGAGGAAGTTCTCTGATTCGTCAATGAGGGTCCATCCGTCCTTTGCAAGAATGCCGTCCTCGAACTGACGGATCTCTCCCTTCTTCATGTCGGCGACCCAACTCTGAGTCTGCACGTCGCCGTCAAGACCGTCAAGGGTTCGGAATGTTCCCTTGAGATTCTCCTTCTGCTGCATGCCAGGCTTCCATGTAAAGAAGCCGTCAGCAGCCTTGATCTCAAGGTTGTTCTTTGTGAACTTTCCGCTGTTCATCTTGTAGGAAACAGTCATTCTGGAGGTCTCTATTCTGACCTCTTTTCCCTTTTTGCTCACCTTGAAGTCAGTAGCAGGGTAGTTTCTTTCTGACGCAACGAAAGAAGGGGAGTCTGTGAATTTTCCTGTTGCCTCCCATTCAAGACGTACTACGCCGTCGGTTACGACGGTGATGCGCACCTGCTCATCCTGATAGGCAATGTTGTCCTGTGCCTCAGACTCGACTGCGGTGAACATCAGAGTCACTGTAGTGAGGAGACATATCAATTTTTTATTCATGTGGATGTGGGGGTTAGGTTGTTGGTTTACCAGACAGGCTCTAGTTTATAGCCCTCCTGCTCCAGGAGCTTGATGAGTCCCTGCTCGCCAGGGAGATGGCCTGCTCCTACGACGAACATAGTAGGGGTCTGAGGCATGATGGTCTTCATCTGTGCAACCCAGTTCCTGTTGCGTTCGTATACGAGCTTCTCCAGTTCTTCAGGCTCCGAGTCTTCCAGCATGATCTCCCACAGGCCGGCCAGGTCCTGTTTCTGGTAGCGTTTTGTGAGCTCGATGATCATCTCCTCTACCTCTTTTCCCTTTTCTACCATTTCCCAAAGGTCTTCAGCCTGCTCTTCAATTGGAGCGTTATAGAGTATATCTATCTGAAATTCAAGTGTTTCCAATCCTTTGGCTTCCTTGTTGTCCTGCTTTGCCATGGTCTGCATCTGGGAGTCAATGGCCTTCGCAGGATCAAAGTCAGGGTACATTTTCATAGCTATGAAAGCCTGTATGTTTGACGACAGTACAGCGGGCTTTACCTTGTCAAAAGCCTTGATGCCGAAGCCGAAGATCGGAGTAAGGAACTCGTCAAGGGCCTTCAGCTGCTCTTCTGTATAGAGAGAGGAGAGGGTCTGGCCTTTAGGCATGGTCATGTGAGGCATCAGCTTGAACTGGGTTGCAGGGTCGTTCATTATCTCTGTATCAACCTCTCCGTAGACCTGCTCGATGCCGGCATATGCATCATTGAATCCCGCAATGTTGTCGCATATGTCCTTGGAGGCTACGTGGTGTGTTCCGAGAATGTATGACGGCTTCTGAAGACCGTTGCCTGAAACTTTCCAGAGAATCTGTGCGTTTGCGCTGAGCGTGCCTACCAGGAAGGCAAGGAAAAACAATGTGCGTTTCATGATGTATGATGATTTTGATTTGACGAAATGTCTATATACGAAAAAAGGGTAAGCTGATTACATCGCACCGCTACGACCTCCTACCCTTGCTACGGTCAAGTCCTGGGGGAATTCAGAGGGAGCTGGTCGTGTAAGACTTACCCGGGTGCAAATGTAGACAAATTTTGCGAACTGGCAAAATTGTCTACACTAATTTTCTAAATACTGTCAAAAATTAAAGGGAGCAAGTCATCGACCTTCTCGAATTTCCAGATTTTGTGTGCGCCTACAAGCAGGACCATCATAGGGAGGCCGCTCTTGAGCTGATATTGCGCCATCACCTGACGGCATGCTCCGCATGGGGTTGCAGGAGTCTCGCAAAGCGCCCCGTTCTGTGCTGCAGCTATGGCGATAGCGGTCATGGCCTTGTCCGGACGGCTTGCACTTGCATAGAAAAGAGCCGTTCTTTCTGCGCAAAGTCCTGAAGGATATGCGGCATTCTCCTGATTTGAACCTTTTATTATGACGCCGTCCTCAAAAAGGACTGCAGCTCCTACGTTGAATTTCGAATATGGCGCGTATGCCAGTTCTGTCGCCTCTACCGCAGCCTGTGCCAGCTCTTTGTCCTTGGCCTCAAGTTCGTTGAGGCTTTGGAATTCCTGATAGGCGATTTTGATTTCTTTGTTTGTCATAACTGTTTATTTGAGTTATCTTTGCACACCTTACAAATATAATACTTTTTTATTGACAAATACCTGTTTTATGGCAGATAACGGCAAAATCAAGGTCTGTATAGGGCTTTCCGGAGGCGTTGACTCCAGTGTTGCGGCTCTCCTTCTCAAGCGTCAGGGATATGATGTGTTTGCGCTTTTCATGCAGAACTGGCATGATGCGTCCACAACTCTGCACGGAGACTGTGAGTGGGAGGAGGATCGCTTTGTCGCAGAGATGGTTGCCCGTAAGATAGGTATTCCGTTCTATTTTGTGGACCTTAGTGCCGAGTATCGAAAAAGGGTGGTGGACTACATGTTCGACGAGTATGAAAAAGGACGTACACCAAACCCCGATGTGCTGTGTAACAGAGAGATAAAGTTTGATGCTTTCCTCAGCTGTGCCAAAAAGCTGGGTGCTGATTATGTGGCTACAGGTCATTATTGCCGAAAGGAGACTGTAGTTGATGCTGAGGGTAAGGAAGTGCATCGCATTTTGGCTGGAGCCGATCCGAACAAGGATCAGAGCTATTTCCTCTGCCAGCTTACTCAGGAGCAGCTTTCCCAGGCAATGTTCCCGATCGGAGATATCGAAAAGCCTGAAGTCCGCAGACTGGCCCATGAGGCAGACCTTCCTTCTGCTGACAAGAAGGACTCGCAGGGAATCTGCTTTGTCGGAAAGGTGGATCTTCCGACTTTCCTCCAGCAGAAGCTCAAGCCTTGTGAAGGCGATATCGTTGAGGTGTATGATGCATACTATGCTGATAATGAGCAGTATGATTTTGTCAGAACAACCTTGGAGTCTCTTTTGAAAGAAGGGGAGGGCCAGGTCAAGATGATTACAGACTATGTCTGCGAAGACAAGGCGATGCCGGTATCCGAGGGAGGCTGCCCTTTCGATATGTCAAAGATTGCGCGCTTGTCGGATGATGATCTTATGAGGCTTTCCCAGCCGGTATGCTATGACATAAAGTTTGAGACCGAAACTTATAGAAGCGGCAGAAAGCACATCAAGAAGACCCGATATAAGGAAAATCCATACGGAAAGATTGTCGGAAAGCATGATGGAGCCCAGTTCTACACGATAGGTCAGCGCAAAGGACTTAATGTCGGAGGCCATAAGGATTCTCTCTTTGTGATTGAGACAGATATTCCTCAGAACATAATCTATGTCGGCGAAGGACACACGCATAAGGGACTGTCCCGCAGCTGCCTGCGTATCGATCCGTCGGAAATCCATTGGATCCGTGAGGACCTGAGAATGGGTGTCGGTGAGATCCGCCGCTACCGTGTGCGTATACGCTACCGCCAGCCGCTTCAGGATGCGACCTTAATAATGCGTGAGAACGGTCTGTATATCCTTTTTGATGCTCCTCAGCGCGGCATCACACCAGGCCAGTTCGCTGCCTGGTATGAACCGGTCGAGGCGTCTCTGGAGACCCGCGCCAAAGACACCTCGGTAGAGATGATAGGATCAGGAGTTATCTGATCATTTATGTGCACGGTGGTCATTTTCCCTTACCACCGTGCACCGAGAAAGGACTCAGATAGGCTTGAATGCCTAATTGATGTGCACGGTAGTCAGCAGATTTGACCACCGTGCACATTTTGATGGACGGGTCAGAGTGATGTTGCGATCTCCTTTGCTGCATTGATGCCTGCCAGGTAGCCGGTCGAGAAGGCTGTCTGGAGGTTGTATCCTCCTGTGTCTGCGTCCAGGTCAAGTACCTCGCCTGCGAAATATAATCCCGGTACCAGTTTGGATTCCAGAGTCTTCGGTGTTACTTCGTCTTGTGATACACCGCCGGCGGTAACAACACATCTTTCGTAACCGACATATCCGTCTATATCGAACTTCCAGTTCTTCAGGGCCTTGACCAAGGTCTTGTGATCGGCGTTCGGGTGACATCTTGTGAATGCAGGGATCAGTGACGTCGGCAGCAGCTTTGTAAGCAGGATCCTGAACCTGTCCTTGTAGAGTTTCTGACTGTTGCGCTTGTCTTTTGAAACTTCATTCCATAGCGTATTGATGCGTACGATGAGCTCTTCTGGCTCTACAGCCGGCTTCAGGTCAAGAACTGCTGTTACCTTTGAGCCGTTGATAATCGCGTTTACACATTTTCTGCTGACCTTGAATCCGATAGGCCCCTCGATACCTCCGTCAGTGAAGTCCAGGTCGCCGAACTCGCTCTGAGCCTCATTGCCGTCGATGAAGATGCTGAAGTTCACATTCTTCAACTGGTTGCCGCACAGCATCTGTCCTGTTTCGCTGAGAGGCTCACTTCTGTGTATATGTCCCTTGCCGTCTTTATAGCCTTTAGGCACCACGGCAGTAAGCGAAGGGAACAGCGGCTTGATCTTGTGTCCCATTCCTTCGGCCCATCTGTAACCGTCGCCGGTCGAGCCGGTCTTGGGGTAGGAGAGTCCGCCGGTACAGATTATTAACTTTGAGCATGAATACTCTGTTTTATCTGTGCATTTCAGCCTGAAGGCTGCCTCATTGGTGATTTCCTCGACCTCTTTCCCGCACAAAATCTCCGCTCCTGCACTTTCCGCTGCTCTCACAAGAGTATCGACAACGTCAGATGCCAGGTGGGATGCTGGAAATGCCCTGTCTCCACGCTCCACTATGCTCTCCATGCCATTCTCTGCAAGAAATCCAATCATTTTATCGGATGTGAGATTGTAGAAAGCCGGTTTCAGGAAGTTCGGCTTCGGGTGAATGTGGCCGCTGAACTCGTTCCATGGCTTGGCATTGGTGAAGTTGCAGCGTCCCTTGCCGGTAATCATGATCTTTCTGCCGGGGCGCGGCATCTTTTCCAGGACGATGACCTTTCCTGAGCCATTCAAAGTTTCTGCAGCGCCTGCTGCGGCCATCAGTCCGGCAGCGCCTCCGCCTATAATGATTATGTCAGCTGTGATACTCATTCTCGTGATGTTTTTACAAAAATAGCAAAATTATGCTTGGGGTACACTCTTTAGTGTAGAAATGGATGTATAAACGAAAGTTTTTGTGTAAGTTTGCAAATTGTAAAAATGTGTTTTATGGTCTTTAGATTATTCAAACGTCGGGAAAAGAAGAAGCCTTCCATCAGGAAGAAGACAGTCTTTTCGTTGGGAACTTTGGCGGTGATTCTAGTGCTTTCCGGAGTGATTGCAATATTGGAGTATCGAAGGATAAGTGATTATGTTTCAGACCTCATATCCTCGAATATCAAGAGTATTGCGTTGTCACAGCAGCTCTCAGACATCACTGAAGAATATAACCATCAGATGCTTGCAGTTGTGATTCAAAACGATCTCAGCCTGATGCCGGACTTCAATAAGGACTATTTCATGTCGCATTCCGATACTCTCAAGAATTCCATTACAGCTGAGAGTACGCTGCCTGTTGTGCAGAAGGTCGATCAGTCCTTTGATCGTTTTATCCTGACTTCACAGAAGTTTGATGAGGTGTTCCTTGCTGATACTGTAAATACCGGAGAGTGGTTTTTCGGAACTCTCCAGCCTGCATATAATGATTTCTGTCATGACATGAACGAGCTCAATACGGCAATTCATAAGGAACTGCATGATAACTCACGTAACTTTGATTCAAGTTTCTATAGAAGTATTATTCCTGGTGTAGTCTGTGTCTGTGCCGGACTGCTTCTGGTAATGCTTCTCATGTACTTCATTCTGTCAAATTATGTTAATCCTATCTATAAGATTGCTGAAGGTCTGAATTCCTACAAGGCTACAGGCAAGAGTTACACCTATGTGATGGACAGCGAGGATCATCTGGCTGATATAAATGCCGGTGTGACGGAGATCATAGAGGAAAATCAGGAACTTAAACTACGAGTTAAAAGACTTAAGGAAGACAAATGAATCTGAAGGCGATAACCCTTAACGTGGGCAAGGCATTGCTGGTCAGTGCCTTGTTTATGCTGCTGTCCGTTGCCGTATCAGTTTTTTACGGAATGGACTCCGGGTTTACGCCTCTTCTTATCAGCGGTATCCTTACTGCTCTGGTCGGTGCTTTCCCTTTGATATTTGTCAGGACGGCGCCTCTGATGTCGCTGAAGGATGGTTTCATCACCATCGTTCTCGCGTGGTTGCTTTCCTTTGTATTCGGAATGCTTCCGTATATCATATGGGGCGGGGAGTTCACGATCATCAATGCCTGGTTCGAAAGTGTCTCAGGCTATACAACGACAGGCTCGACCATATTGAATGACATAGAGGCCTTGCCGAAGAGCCTTCTTTTCTGGAGGTCGTCTACGCACTTTATCGGCGGATTGGGAGTTGTCGTCTTCCTCCTGCTGGTGCTCCCTCAGGCGAGTCCATACCGTATGAAGCTTACCAATATGGAGATGTCATCCCTTTCCAAGGACGGTTACAGGTACAAGTCCAGCAAAGTGTTGAGGATCATAGTCTCTGTATATGTAGGACTGACTGTCGTCACTTTCTTCTCCCTTTGGGCAGCCGGAATGTCTCTGTTCGATGCGGTAAACCATGCGTTCAGTATTGCGGCTACCGGAGGATTCAGTACAAGGAACCTGTCGATAGGATACTATGACTCTCAGCTAATAAACAGCATAGTGCTCGTACTGATGGTAGTCGGGGCCATGCATTTTGGAATGATATATTCTGTTCTTGTCACAGGCTCTCTGAAACCTTTGAAGAATGCCGTGATTAAATATTACCTGGGATCCATATTCGTTTGCTCGGTCATAGTCATGGTAGTGCTGATGACCAAAGGTGGATATGATTCCTGGGGGCAGGCTGCGATGGACTCGTCATTTACTGTGGCCAGCTACATGTCGACAGCAGGATTTGCGATATGTGATAACGCCCATTGGCCATGGCTGGCGGGAATAATACTTCTCTTTGTTTCGTTCCAATGCGGTTGTTCCGGTTCCACTACAGGAGGTATCAAGGTTGATAGAATACTGATAGCCTTCAAGGCTATAGGCCATGAACTGAAACGACGACTTCATCCTTCGGCAGTCAATACTGTGCGTATGAGCGGACAGAACCTCAGTGACAGTTCTGTCAATGCTGTTATAATGTACATCGTGCTTTATATCTTTCTGACATTTCTTTCAGTGATGGGTGTCATGTTGTGCGGCACGGATGCGGAGACTGCCGTGTCAGGCGTTGTCGCCTCTATCGGATCGGTGGGTCCTGGACTTGGCGAACTCGGATGTCTGGATAATTATGCATCCCAACCTACCATGGCTAAGTTCATATATTCCTTTGACATGTTCCTGGGCCGTGTGGAGATTTTCCCTGTACTGGTTGTTCTTTCAATGATTTTTAAGCGCAGGTGATATGGGCAGGAGCGACTTCTTATATAATTCATTCGTATCCCGTTTCGCCCATAAGCCGACGTCGTGTCAGGAGAATCTGCTGAAAAAGGTTGCGGATTTCGTCAGTTCGGACGATGAGGATATCCTTGTGGTGAACGGCTATGCCGGAACAGGAAAGACCACTGCAATATCATCAGTGATTTCGGTGCTGAAGGAGTTTCAGACCAAGTGCGTGCTGCTTGCTCCGACAGGCCGAGCTGCCAAGGTGCTTTCTTCATATGCCGGCCAGCCAGCATACACGATCCATAAGCATATATATCGTCAGAAATCTGTCGGAGGAGACGGATTCGGCCAGTTCTCATTGGCTCCAAACAAGGATAAGGATACTCTTTTCATAGTTGATGAGGTGTCCCTGATCGGTATAGATGCCGGCCAGCAGCAGTCTACAAGCAGCTTCGGCTCAGGCAACCTGCTGGAGGACTTGGTTTCATTCGTGCGCTCTGGAGCTGAGTGCAAGGTGATTCTGATAGGTGATTCAGCTCAGCTGCCACCTGTAGGTCTGGATGCCAGTCCGGCCCTGCTGAAAGACTATATGGCTATGATGGGAGGAGTGGATTTCGCTGAACTTACCACTGTGGTCCGCCAACAGAAGGAATCGGGTATCCTATACAATGCAACTCTGGTCCGTCAGCTGATTTCTGAGATGGATTATGGACCAGGGCTGATGGATATATGTGACCTTGGTCTTGAGGTGAAACCATTTGATGATGTAGAGAGGATAGGTGGCGGTGACCTTATCGAGAAGATAGGTGATGCTTATGCGTCATACGGTGAGGATGAGACCATTATACTGTGCCGCTCAAACAAGAGGGCCATCAAATATAATCTCGGCATACGCTCGACAGTGCAGTTCAAGGAGGAACGCCTTGTGCGCGACGATAAGCTTATGATAGTAAAGAACTGTTACCAGTTCGTTGAGGGGGTAGAGGGAATGGATTATATCGCAAACGGTGATATCGCCAAGCTGGAGAAGATATCGAAGTTTGAGGACAGGTATGGACTGCATTTCGCGGAGGCCCGCATATCCTTCCCTGATTATGACGACCAGGAGATCGTGGCGAAGGTGATTCTGGATACTCTGGAATCGGAGAGTGCCTCGCTTACCTACGAGCAGTCCAATGCGCTCTATCAGGGTGTGAATGAGGATTATGCTCATATCACCACGAAGAAGAAACGCTATGAGGCGGTACGCGAGGATAAGTACTACAATGCCCTGCAGCTGAAGTATGCCAATGCCATAACCTGCCATAAGTCGCAGGGTGGCCAGTGGAAATGCGTTTTCAT
>JAEIGA010000673.1_pt1 | contig 50582 bp, 94 predicted proteins | sample 9270691 | NCBI WGS metagenome assembly JAEIGA01 (sample SAMN17057246, study PRJNA624740) | gut metagenome | biome: biome; isolation source: fecal sample | host: Bos grunniens | place: China: Xizang | collected 2019 | reverse complement strand
TTTATTTGAAAACATTATTAGGTTTAGCAATAAACTAAAATAAGGAGGGTGGAATAATTGAACGATAGTGAAATTGAATTAAAACCAAGTGAAATTATTTCTGCCTTCCTTAGACTCATTGATACATCAACTAAAAATTATAGTGTTGCACAAGAATATGTTGATGAATATGATAGAGAAGAAGCAGATTTGGTACATAAATGTGAGCTACAAGGTAAAGGCATGAAACAGAATGAAAAATCAAAAAACTACACAATGCTGTGTAATAATAGAAATGCTCGAAGATATTGGAAAGATATTGTAGATATGTATAAACCAATTAATGAGTTTCTAGAATCATGTCCAGAATCTAAAAAAGTAACTGAAAAATTAAAACAAGTTCTAGGCAAGGTTCGCAAGGCGGAAGATTATTTAGCGAATCGTACATATAAGCCAAAAGCAAAAATTAATCAATAGTTCTAAGATTGGTGTTCAAAAGATAAAATAGATAGGAGCATATTTATGGAAGAAAAAACATTTGAAAATTTGCTATCAACCATAGAACTTCAATTTGAAAATTGGAAATATGATGAAGAAGATAACTTAATGAATTGTAGTGCAATCTTAATTGATGAGGAGAGTTGTCGCTATGATTAGTATTGGTAATTGGAGTTTAAGGCTGATACCAGAAAATAGAAGAATAAACAAGTTTCACAATTATAAAGAATGGTTTTTTATTTATTATAAAGGTGGTTTATGTGGAACTTTGCAATTATGTGATGTGGATAAAAAATGGTGGGTTCATATTTTAGATGAACAAAAAAGAAAACAATTTTATAAAGATAATGCAAAATTCAAATTAAAAAATATCATTAAATGTAAAAATGATAAGTTTGCTATTCAAACACAGCGCTATGTGTTAGCTGATGAATTGGTTAAATTGTGTAATTTGGAATTAGATTTGAGAAGAAATGAAAATGATCTTTATTGTAAAGTTATTATTGGAGATATTTTCAATGTAGATTATAAAGAAAAAGTTACTAACAAACAAATTATTAAAGATTTAAAATCTAAATATCCTAGTATTTCTAATTTTATATCAGATTCACAAATTAAAAAATCAATCATCAAAATTTTTCAAGTTCAAGATTTAAAATTGAACTTAAATTGTATATGTTGTAAAACAAGAAAGAGTGTGTGGCTTTGGAATTTGTACAATTTTTAATTGAGATTTATGTGGGGAATCAAATCTCTGAAAGAAAGGGATTTGCATTGCCATTATTTATCGCAGTGCAACAATCAGTTGATATTTGCACTCAAATTTATAATGAAAAGCAACCTATTAGAGTTGTATTTTATAATAGTGATGGTGAAATGCTAGAATATAAAAATCCAGCATTTATAAAATTTGAAGGAGGTAATTAACTTTGGAGAATCAAAAAAGTTTTAGAAGATATGGCACTGAAAATTTATTAACAATGTTTAAAGAAAATAGAATTAGAACTGGAGATATAATTGCACTTTATAGTTTAAATAGCGAAGATATTGATTATTATATAGTTAAAGACAAAGATATTGTTATGGTTGTAGATGAAACCACTTGTCTTTTTGATAATATGTATCTAAAGGATTTACTTAATAATTGGGAATTTTCTGTTATTTTTAATGATGAAGAAAAGAAAAAAATAATTAATCAAATTAAATCAAAAAAATCTTGACAATTTATCAGAATTGATATATAATTAAATCAAGAAAGGAGAGATAATCATGGGTGTAATTTTAATTATTGTTGTTGTTCTATGGTATGTCTTTCATTTGTTTGATAATTATGATAAATTAAATCATTAGGAGGTCAAATATGACACTTGGGGAAAGAATGAAAGAGTATGAAATGCAATCTCGCACTAGATTACTTCGTAGGACTCCAGTAATTATCAGGCTAGATGGATGTCATTTCCATACTTTTACAAAAGGTCTAAGTAAACCATATGATCATGAGCTTATGAATATTATGCAAGATACTATGGTGTATCTATGTCAAAATATACAAGGTTGCTGTTTTGGTTATACACAATCAGATGAAATCACACTAGTTTTGATTGATTATAAAAATATAAATAGTAGTGCATGGTTCGATAATCAAGTCCAAAAGATATGTTCTGTTGCTGCATCACTTGCTACTAATTATTTTAATAAAGGAATTATAAATTTCTTAGATTGGTTGCATAATAAGGATATTGTCTTTAATCAGCATATTTATGATTTATGGCATAGTAAATTATTTATGGCAAGTTTTGATGCTAGAGCATTTAATGTTCCAGAAAATGAGATTATTAACAACTTAATCTGGAGGCAACAGGATTGTACTAGAAATTCTGTTAATTTATTGGGGCAACAATATTTTTCACATAGCGAATTAAATGGCATAAAAGCTAATGACTTACAAAATAAATTATTAATAGAAAAAAATGTGAACTGGAATAATGAGCCAACTTCATTTAAACGAGGTAGTTGCTGTTATAAACAAGAAGGCGGTGTGTGGTGTTTAGATTTGAATATGCCCATATTAACTGAAAATCGTGAATATATTGATAATATTATTAAAAATGCAAAAGGAGAAAATAATGGAAGTAATTGAACTATGTGGAAAGGCTGGTATAGGTAAAGATACTTTTTGTAAAGAATTAATAAAACAATTAGAAAGCAAAGGGAAAAAATGTTTACATATTGCATTTGCCGATTATTTAAAATTTATTTGTAAGCAATATTTTGGTTGGGATGGCAAAAAAGATGAAAAAGGTAGAGAAATGTTACAAAAAATTGGAACAGATATGTTTAGAAAGAAAGACCAAAACTTTTGGGTTGATATTGTATGTAAGTTTTTGACAATGTGTCACCAATACCACCTATTTGATTATGCAATTATTACAGATGCAAGGTTTCCAAATGAGGTTATAACATTAGGAGCTGCTTTACAGGCAAGAGCATATAGAATTAAACGAAATAATTTTGTTTCTAGGCTTAGTGAGGAAGCACAAAAACATGAGTCTGAAATTGCACTTGATAATTTCGATATGAGAGAAATTATATTAAGTGGTGAACTAGAAAATTTGCCACAAGAAGTTGAGGAGTTTATTGAAAAATGTCTTTAATTGATACTTATGAGGAAGTCGAAGATTTTATTGAGAATATAGAAAAAGTTAAAGATGATATACCAGATTTTGATGGTAAGTTTTGGTGTGAAGATTATATGATGGATATTTTAAATATATGTGAAGAATGGATAGAAGCACATCAAGAAGAATATTATAAATTAAGACAAGAAGAAGTAGATCAGCTTAATTATGAATTTGAAAAAAGTAGATTATAGGAGGAATTTATGGGGTACTGGAGAATAAAGAAAAGTACATTTGCAGAAATAGTTATTTCGGCACTACTAGGAATGATTATTTCTCTTATAGCTGTTTTATATCTAATTGGGCAAATTAGAACTTTAAATAAAATAGTTTATGATTTGGAAAATAGAGAGCCAATTTTTATTACTATCGAAAAAGAAGTTGAGGTTGCCCAAGAAGAAGCCAAAGAAGAAGTTGTTGAAATAAAAGAAGAACCAAAAGCAAAAATTGTTACACAAAAAACACAAGAAAAACTAAATGTTGATGATAGGGAATTGTTAGCACGACTTTTATATTGTGAAGGACGAGGAGAAAGTGTTGAGTGTCAGCGTGCCATTGTAAGTGTAATTGTAAATCGACTAAATAATGGCTATTGGGGCAATACATACAGTAGTGTGGTTTATGCAAAAGGACAATTTTCTCCAGTATCTAGTGGGGCAATTAATAATGTTAAACCAAGCCAAACACAATATGAGGTTGTTGACTATGTATTAGAAAATGGAATTACGATTCCTAGTTGGGTTATGTATTTTAGAGCATCTTATCATTTTAATTGGAAGGGTTATACACCATATTGTAATATTGATAATACATATTTTGGAGGTTATAATAAATGAAATACTTTATATCAAAGGAAGAAAAACGAGCATATGATTCTTTATGTGATTTAACAAATGACGATGCAAAAAATGTTATTTTAACTTATATTACAGAGAAAAGGTTTCATACATCTTATATTGAGGCAATTAATGAATTGATGAAAGATTATGTTGAAAAAACCAATTCATTCATAGTACAATTTAAACAAGATGTTAATTCTCTTTATTCAGAAAATAATTTAGGATATGACATTTTTAAAAATGTTGATATTAATTCTAAAAATTGGTTTTGGTATGCTCGCCTTTTAAGAGATAGTGAAGATGAAATTTATCCTAAATGTAATTTTTTACAACCTACATATTTGCTTGATCGTTTAAAACCAATTATTGCTGAACTAGATAAAAACAATCTACCAGATAATGAACTTAAAGAATTGTATGTAATTGTTTTAAATCTTATTGGAAAATATGGAATAGAAAATTGTAAATAATGTGGCTAACAAAATTAACAGAAAACAAGGAGCGATTAATTAATGACAAACAGAGAAGTGATTAATAATTTAAAAGATGAACAGTTGGCATATTTTATTGTGGTTACATCAGAAAAAATTTTTAGATGTTATACATCTTCTACTGGTGGACTTGTTGGGTGGATGAGTAGAGAAGCAAAAGATGTGCCAAGAATTGAACGTAAGGAGTATATAAAAATAAAAAGTAAGTCTGTTTTTGAAGAAGGAGGAAATGATAAAAATGGATAATGGGTCAAATAGTAGTCTTATTAGAGGTGCAATTTTAGCAATGGATGTAGATAATGATACAAAAACAAAATTATTTAATTATTTAGATGAGCTAGAAGATAGAGATTTATTTTTAACCGCACTAGAGAATAGCGGTGTAGATAATTGGGAGTGGTATGGAGAAGCACAAGATTTGTATGAAAAATATCAAAATGGAGAGGAATAGTTTATGGAAGAATATTGTGCAGTATGTGGAGCAAAGCTAGACAAAGATAATAAATATATGGATAATATGTGTTGGGATTGTAAATTTGGCGGAGCAGAAGAATATGAAGAAATGCATCAAAAAGACTGGACTGGAAATTCTAAATCTACATTTGTTACTCTTGGTGCTAGTAATCATGTTGAACATGAACGAGCAGAAAATGATTATTATGCAACCGATCCTCATGCTTTAGAAATATTTTTAGAGAAGTTGAAGCAAGACGGGGGTATAACTTTAAGCCATAATATATGGGAATGTGTGTGTGGTAATGGAAATTTAAGTAAAGTTTTAATGAAACAAGGCTATAATGTTATATCAACTGATTTAATTGATAGAGGCTATGGAATGGCAAATTATGATTTTCTAACAATGCAAGAATTACCAGATCAAGTTCGTCAATGGGATATTTTAACAAATCCGCCATATAAATATGCCAAAGAATTTGTTGAAAAGGCATTAGAACTTACAAAAGATGGTAGATATGTAATTATGTTTTTAAAAATTCAATTTTTAGAAGGTAAAGCATGAAGAAAATTATTTGATGAATTTCCACCTAAGTTTATTTATGTAAACTCTGAAAGACAAATTTGTTATTTGAATGGTGATGATAGCAAGAAGATGAGTAGCCCGACTTGTTATTGTTGGTATGTTTGGGAAAAGGGTTGGAAAGGCGAACCAGTAGTTAGGTGGATTTAATAAGAAGGAGGAAAAATAAAAATGAAAAATAATAATGGAGAAGGTCTTGTTATAGCTGTGATTTCAATAATTACAATGATAATATTAGCGGCAATGTGTATATATGCATTTGGAGGAGAGTCTAAGGCTGGTGAAAGTAATGATATTCAAAAAACACTTACAATAGCACAAAATTTAGAGCAATCTCAACCAACACCAACAGATGTGGATTATAGTCTAGAAAGATATAACTTAATTCGCAGAGCATATTGGGTTAATGGTCAAAGAGAAAAAGCTAATACTTTAATTTGTGAAATTGAGAAACCACTTGGATATGTAGTTCTTTTTACAGATAATGGTTCTTGTGTTGGGAGTTTTGTTGTAGATGGGAAAATTACCTCCTTAAATAGTTTCTTAACACCAGATAGTGAATATTATGAGATTATTGGTGAACATCGTAATTATAATAAGTGGCTTGCAGATGTTGATGGTTCTTATGGAAATAATGATAGTGGAATATTTTTCTTTACAACTGATGGAAAATATATTGAATGGACTGGCACATACTTATATAGTGATATTCCATTTGAAGTAAAAAATCCAGTAGTTACATATAAGGAGGTTAAATAATATGAAGAACATATTGGTTTATATTACAATGATAGGTTTAATTATTATTTTATTGGTTGGTGGTGTATTTTTAGGTTGGTTTGGTACATGGTTTGGCAATAAGGTAAATTATGTTAATAAGAAAATTGATGACGCAACTAATTATACAACAATTAAGAAAGTAGAAGATACTTGTAGAAGTATGATTGCATCATACAAGACAGACAAAGCAACATATGAATTATATATAGCAAGTGAAAATGAAGAAAAACAAAGTTGGGCTGAGCAAGCGAAAATGAGAGCTAATAAGACGGCAAACACATATAATGAATATATTTTAAAAAATTCATTTGTTTGGCAAGGAAATGTACCATCCGATATTGATATAAACCTACAATTAATTAAGTAATGGAGGGTTATGAATATAAAAAATGATACAAAAATATATTAATAAAGATGAACTTTTAAAGAAAATAGATGATTTATATAATGAAGATGGTTGTTGGGATTATGACTATTGGTGGGGAGTTTCTAACGTTCGTGATTTAGTAGAAGATATGGAAACTATTGATATAGAGAAAATTTCTAAACAATCGAATGATATATTGGATTTAATAGGAGTTGGAGATTTAGTGGAGTTAACTATCTTTGGTGAAGAAAATGAGAATGGCTCGCCAGATCCTATTGGTGTAACTTGGTATATCAATGATGAGATAATGTTAAGAAATATTAAACAACAAATTAAAGCTGGATATATGGAGCTCGATGGAATATTGACAAATAAACAAATAAATAGTAATATGTATAGGGTTGGTGATTGAATTGAATTTCCAAGATATTGTAGAAAAATTAATTAAATATAATGCTATTCCAGAAGGCAAATTTGGTTCTCCATTACAAAAACCTTATGAAGATTTTGTAAGGGCTAATGCATTTACTGTCGCAATATTAAATGACTATAATACATTGTTAAATTATCAAAACTAAAAGAGGCACTATAAGAATGATAAAGATACACTTGAAGGAATAAATGAGAGTATTTCATATATAGAAGATTTGGAGAGATTTGAAAAATGGTATATGGACAGAGTAATTTGTGAATGGAGTGATAATTAGTGTTAAGAATCAAAGATAATATTGATTTAGAAATTTTAAGAAACTTTGGTTTTAAATATGATGATAACAAGGGGCAATGGAAATTTTGTGAAAGGAATATTGACGGTTCAACTTATGTTTATATTAATGTTTGGAATAATAAAATAGTATATAGGCAGGATAAAGAAAGTGATACTGAATGTTTGACAAAAATATATGAGTTAACAATGGCTGGGCTAATTGAAAAATTAACAACAGAGAAATAATAAAAGAAAATGCTTATCATTGGTTTCGTGGTCATAAATATATTTATGAAAGAGAATTATATTTTAATCAATCTCTATACACAGTATATATTAACAAAAATAATTATATAAAAATTGAGGTTTATGGTGGTTGCATAATAGTTGGAAGTTTACAAACATTATTAGTTGGAAGTTTACAAACATTATTAGTTGGAAGTTTACAAACATTATTATTTGATTTAATTGAAGCTGAACTTGTGGAAAGGGTTGATAAGGTGAGAGAAAATGACTAAAAAAGAGGCATATTTTAAAGATGATATAACTCCAAATCAATCATACAAACTTTTATGTGAATTTATAAATTATTTAAGTAGGTGATAATTATATGAATAAGTATCAAAAAGATCTTTTATCAAAATGTAAACATGTTGGAATTATTGATGATGTTCCATTATTAGATGATGTTTATATACTTCCAACCAATAAGAAGCATGATAGTGGTTATAAAATTATGTATGTTTGTGGTTTATCAAGAGAAAACAACGAATATTATTTATTAGATAGATATTGTGATGTTGTAAATTTTGGAGAGTTTTTTGAAACATTAAAAGGCATAAATATAGATATTTTGCATAATGGAATTATACATTGTTGGAGTAATACACAGCAGATGAAAAGTAATTTTAGAGTAAGTAATTGCACATTTAGTTTTATTGATATAGAAAGGTAGGTGCTATAATTGGGTTAATACTATTATTGCGAATTTAATTGGTGGTATTATATTCTTTTTTATAGATAAACGAATATTTAAGGGGTGATAATTTGGCTACTTATGATGAATATATAGAAAAAAGATTTAATGAGCATTTAGAAGATTTTAGAAAAAAGTTTCCCAATTTAGAACTTGCATATTTTGCAGTTCAAGGTTCACAAAATTATGGATTGGATTATTATGGAGATGGTTATTGCTCCGATTTAGACACAAAAGCTATTGTGCTACCATCATTAGATGATATAGTTCAAAACAAATCACCAATTTCAATTACATATGTTAGAGAGAATAATGAGCATATTGATATTAAAGATATTAGAGTAATGTTTGAAACATTTAAAAAGCAAAATGTGAATTTTATCGAAATTTTGTTTTCTAAATGGAAATATATAAATCCAATGTATGAGAAATTCTTTAATGAGCTAATAGAGAATAGAGAAGAAATTGCACATTTTAATTATAATCAGGCACTTAGATGTATAGCGGGTATGAGTATGGAAAAGAAAAAGGCACTTTGTCATCCATATCCAACAATTAAAAATAAAATAGAAAAATATGGCTATGATGGCAAGCAACTTCATCATATTATTAGAATGAATGATTTTATGAAAAATTATGTCACTGGTAAAAGCTATGAAAAATGCTTATATACATTTACAGATAAGGATATTTTATTTAATGCAAAGCTAAACAATTTTTCACTTGATGAAGCATTAGAAATAGCAGAGAAATATGATAATGATACAAAGAAAATTATGCAAGAAAATTTAAAAGAAAATGAAAAAATAAATGAAAAAGCACTCGATATTTTAGATAAAGTCAAATATAATTGTATTAAGAGATATATTATATCTCAACTTATTGAGGAGGTAAAAAATAATGCGAAAATTTGAGAAAATTAATGATGATGCTAAGCTGCCAGTTAGAAGCACATCTGGAAGTGCTGGTTATGATTTCTTTGCGAATGAACAAGTGGTGATTTCACCAAAGGAAATAAAACTAGTTAAAACTGGAATTAAAGCAACGTTTGACAATATAGAAGCATTAAAATTATATAATAGAAGTTCCAATCCAGTTAAAAAGGGTTTAATGCTTGCCAATGGTGTTGGTATAGTTGATAGTGATTACTATGGAAATCAAACTAATGATGGTGAAATTATGTTTGCATTTTATAATTTTATTGATAGTGATGTAATTATCAATAAAGGAGATAAAATAGGGCAAGGAGTTTTTGAACCTATTTTATTTATAGATGATGATACCACTTCTGGAATAAGAACTGGTGGGTTTGGAAGTACAGATGCTTAAATTAATACAATATAAAAATGTTAAACCAATATATTTTATTGATGCAAATGGTAATATTATATCATTAAAAAAGAAAAATGATTATTTAAAAGCTATACCAGATAAAAGGGGTTATCTTGGTGTAACATTAGTTGGGGAAGATGGCAAAAATATTTTTGCTAAAATCTCAACATTAGTTGCTTATACTTGGATTGGTAAACCAGATGAAAGCATTAAAGACCCAACAGTAGATCATATTGATGGAAACATATTACAAAAAATTATAACTTTCCAAATGTAGTAGTAAAAAGAGATCAGAATGGAAAATTTTATAAGGAGGTAGTTAAATGAGGGCATTAGTTATTTTGCGTGGAAGTCCAGCTTGTGGAAAATCAACATGGATAAAAGAAATGCGATTACAAAATTATACATTATGCGCGGACACTATTCGTATGCTTTTTGAAAGTCCACTATTAGTACCAGATAAACCATATAGACAAATTAGTCAAGCAAATGATGGTCATGTTTGGCAACTATTATTTGAGTTATTAGAAAAAAGGATGCAAAATGGTGAGTTTGTTATTATTGATGCGACACATAGTCGTTCTAGTGATTTTAGTCGCTATAATAAACTCTGTGAAAGATATAGATATAGAAAATATTATATAGAATTTAGTGATGTACCAATAGAAGAATGTAAGCGAAGAAATAAAACTAGAACTCCATTTAGGCGTGTTCCGGAAAGTGTTATTGATAAGATTTATGCCCGCATGCAAACACAACCTAAAACAAGTGGCTGGGTAAAAATTGATAGAAATCATTTTTGGGAAGAAATTGGTGTGAAACTTTTTGATTATAATGATTATAATAAAGTTCACATATTTGGAGATATTCATGGTTGTTATGAGCCACTAAAAGAATACTTTGAAAAATATCCTTATAGTGAAAAAGATGCATACATATTTACTGGTGATTATATTGATAGAGGAATACAAAATAAAGAAACATTAGAATTTTTGCTAACATTATATGATAAAAAGAATGTATTAATGTTAGAGCGGCAATCATGAACGATGGATTTATTATTATGCAATGGATGAGATAGAAAATATAAAAGCACATGAATTTGAAAAATATACAATACCACAGATTTATAATATGAATATGGGTGATTTAAGAAACTTTTATAGAAAACTTGGTCAGATGGCGTATTTTGAATTTAATGGAAAACATTATATTGTATCACATGGTGGTATTCCATATATTCCAAATGAAGATGGCGGGTTATTAACGATTGCTACGGAACAGTTGATTAAAGGTGTTGGAACATATAATGATAATATTGATGATATTTTTGCAGACAACTATAAAAACAAAAATGTTATTCAGGTTCATGCACATAGAAATATATTTGAAATTGATGATTCCAATAAGCAATCATATAATCTGGAAGGCAAGGTCGAGTTTGGTGGCAATCTAAAAGTACTACAATTATCTAAAGATAATGAGCCGCAAATGATTAAAATTAAAAATAATGTTTATAAAATTAGAGAAAAAGATGAAGAAAGTGTGCCAATAGTTCAAGCTATTGATAAAGATAATATTATAGAGAATTTAAGACTTGACACAAGAAGCATACAAGAAAAGGATTTAGGAAATAATATAAGCTCATTTAATTTTACCAGAGATGCTTTTTATAAAAAGAATTGGAATGAATTAACCTGTAAGGCAAGAGGATTATTTATTAACACAGAAAATAATGAAGTTGTAGCTCGTGGTTATGAGAAATTTTTTAATATTAATGAAGTAAAATCAACCGAGTTAGATCACTTATTAGTAAAATTTAAAGACAAACCAATAACACTTTATAAAAAAGAAAATGGATTTTTAGGAATTATGTCTTGGGTTAATGGTGAATTATTTGTGGCAAGCAAATCCACAAATCAGGGCGACTTCGTGACATGGTTTAGACAGCTATATAATCAAAGTGATATTAATAAAGAATGTTTAGAAAATTATCTACAGCACCATAATGTATCATTATTATTTGAAGTTATAGATATTAAGAATGATCCGCATATTATTAAATATGATAAATCAAAAATCGTGCTACTTGATGTTGTTAAGAATCAATTTGAGTTTGAAAGATTGCCATATAATGAGCTTACTAAATTAGCAAAAGAATTTAATTGTGAATGTAAACATATTTATAAAGAATTTAATAATGTAAAAGATTTTCATAGATGGTATTTAGAAAACACTAATGAAGATGATTTAAGCAAAGAAGATATTGAAGGTGTTGTAATAGAATGTGGAGATATTATGACAAAATTAAAATTCCCATATTATAATTTTTGGAAGCAAATGAGAGGATTAAAAGAAAAGGTTAAGAAAGGACATTCAATTAAACTCGCTACACTATATAATGCACTTTCTAATTACTTTTATCACTGGCTTAAAACACAACCAGAAGAAGAATTAAATAAAGATATTATATATCTAAGAGAAAAATATCTTGACGAACAACGAAGATTGGAGGATAATAGATATGAGTATTAAAGAAGATTGCTTCGCATTTAGAGGTTCAAGACATAGTTGTAGAGCCCTTACTGAATTGATATGCAAAAATAAAGATTGCAAATTTTATAAAACACATACACAATTTTTAGCAGGGATTAAAATGTTAGAAGAATTGGAGGCAAAGAGAGATGGAAAAAGAGAATTATGAAAATATGGAAGAAAATGAGATAGAATTAGCTGAACTTGATCCACAAGAATACTTTGATTATCTAAAATCTAAAGTCAAAGAAATTAGTGATAGTGAACTTGATGAGTTTTATAATGGGTGCTTAGCATTGGTGGAAAAGTATAAAACAACTGGTCAAATCAAGGTTCTGAATAAGATTAAATTTTTAGTTGATTGTGTTGAAAAAGAAAAGAGACTAGTAGAGATGGGAATTACTAAATATGTATATAGAGATGACATTGAGGATTATATTGACAATATTTCTAAAGATGTAGTTAAAATTATTGAAATAGAAAACTATCCTCGTGATATTCCAGATGAAATTGTTAAGGTTGTAGCAAAAACAAAAGATATATTTGATAGGCTTTATGTTGTATTTACTGATTATACTGGGAAAGTAGAAAAGCAGGTTGAAGCCGAGAGAAGAAGGAAAGATCCAATTTTATTTGGTACTTTCCAACGTGCTGTTTCATTTAGAGATGGTTCTCAAATTAATGATAGATTTTATTATCTAGGAGATTGGGAAGATGAGTATTGTGACTTAACACTTGATAAGTTTTTAAGAGAAGCTGGTAGAGATAAGTTAAACACAGTGGAAATTCCAGAAAATAAAGATGAAATATTGGCACAGCTAGATAGCTTGGTAAATGATTTTAGAGAAACAAATCATAATGATAATATTGTGAGCTTTAATACTAAACCTAAAAATGTAAATATTTGGCATAGGTTAAAGAGGTGGATAGGTATTGAAGAATAATGTTGATCTAACAGAAAATCATGATTTTCAAAAAGAGTTTACACTTATTAAAAGAACATTTAAACAAATGATTGGAGAGTTTAAATATGAATACGAAAGATTATTAGAGCCAGATGAATATTTGATGGATAGCGGCTTAATATATCAAGGCAACAAACAAGAAAGAGCTATTAAAAAGTTAACTAATATCTTCAATGATGGTATAGAGTGTGATAGATGTGGCTCCCCTATTATTGTCTATGATAATGACACTTTATGTAGAAAGTGTAGGAAAGAACTATATTATAGTGCAATTAGAGATAGTATGTTTTGGCTACAATAATGGTGATATGGTGGTGGATTATGAAAAATGCTATTAATTTGATTTTAGATCTAAAAGAAGTTGTTGATGGAAGCAAAAAAGAACTTTTAGGAGAGTGATTATATGAATGAAGAAGAATTAATAACAACTATTACAAAAATGTTAGAAAAAAATGATGATATTTTTGAAGAAACAGGGAGTCATTTATTTTTTAGTAAAAGCGTAGCAGAAGATATATTTAATTTATTAGATTTATATAACAAAGCTAAACAAGAATTACAGCAATTAAATAAAAGTGATGCTGATAAAGAAAGTAGTTCTATGGAATATTATAATGCTTGGCGTGAAGAATTAAATGTAAATGAACAATTAAGGAAAGAATTACAGCAAGAAAAAGAAAAGAATAAAAAGTATGAAACTATTGCTGTACCTCTATCAAAAGGGAACGCCGATCTTAATGGTGTGCTTGTGTTTGATACTAGTAAATTTACAGATAAAATTGAAGAGCAACAGAAAGTTATAGATATGATGGCAGAATATTTATGTAGCATAAATTTTGACGAAATGTGCGGAGAATTAGAACAACCTTGTATGATGCATTGGAATTGCAGAGAAGATATTGAAATGAGAGCAAATTGTATCAAACAATACTATTTCAAGAAAGCTAGAGGTGAAAAATTGGTTGGATTATAGAAAGGGGTAGTTAATATGATAGAGAATAATAGTGGTATTAGAGATTGCATATTCACAATTTATGATTGTGCAAATGCATTGCAAATTGAGGGTATGCAAAAAGAAATTTCTCCAGAATATTGTAAAGAAAAAATTGATATTATAGAAAATGATTTAGTTTGCTTAAAAAGTAGATTGGGGTTGATATAATGGAAGAAGAAAATGAACTAGAGTTAGGGAATATTATGTTCAATACTAATGTAAATCAACATTATAAATGTCCTCAATATGTCGTTGCTTTGTTAGAAGGTATTGAAGCCAAACTAAAAGTAAAATATTGGAATAAGAACCAAAAAGAAATGAATTCGCCTTTTGACAATACAGCAGAATCTTTTAAAAATGACACATTTGAAGTCGAGGCATATAGCTGGGATGATGATTATGAACAGCCATATAATTTCAAATGGCAAGATGTAGAAATCTCATGGTATAAATATTTAGGTAGAGATACGACGATAAATCAAAAAATAGACTCACATAAAGCAGTAGAAATGTTTGATGATTGCATAAAAAGTCTTGACAATTTTGATAATTTGTGATATAATATGATTTGTCAGAAAGAGGTGAGTAAATGGCAGAAGGTGGAGATAAAAAAACGGTTAGCATGGTAGTATCTATGGCACAAGATAATATTTTTCTAAGAAAAGTAGTCAGGCTAATGGCTGATTTTATCTTGGAAAGTGGTATATTTAACTATTCTGTTTCTGCAAATACAAGACAACAATACTATGCTGTAATGAAATATTTTAAAACAGAAGCTCTAAACCAATTAATAGAGAATGGAATAGAAATGGGTATTAATACCCCATGGGGAAAAGATGTTACAAGATTATACAAACATAGAGAGCTTTCAGATTATGATGATGAAGATAATAATGGTTTAATTGATTTTGATGAGCTTGGAGAAGATGATATAGAAGATGAACAAGAAGATTAAAGGGAAGATTATAAGCATAGAAAGTAATAATGTTCAAGTAGAAATAAGCGAAGAATTACCGGGAAATTATCAAGATTATGAAGTGATTATACAAAAACCATCTAAAAAGCGTGGATTAGATGCTAATGCATTATCTTGGACTTTAATTGATAGGATAGCGAAAGCTATTGATACATCAAGAGATGAAGTTTATGATTTGATGTTATCACGCTATGGTGTTGCTACATATTTAGTTGTGAAACCGAATGAGGCTGATAGAATTTTAGAGCTTATGGAACATGGTAGAAAATTAGGTGATATAGTAATAAATGGTAAAGTAGGAACACAACTTCAAATATTTATTGGTAGTTCACACTACAATAGATCAGAATTTACAACATATCTTCATGGTATTATATCAGAATGTGAAAGTATGGGATTGGTTATAGAGAATAAAGATATTTTTATTGATGCTATTGCTCATTGGGGTATATAGTATATTTTGCCAAACGGCGGTCATATACAAGTGTATATTGGCTAGGAAAGTGAGTTTGCACTAAATGTGAGATTATAGGATAGTCTTGCGGCGCTAAAATCTATGTGTATCAAACTTTAAGCATAGGGCTAATCAATGCGTAGACCATATGGTAGAACGATTAGTAATAGAGCCTAGCAAAAGAATACGGTGTGTTGGTCTTGAGGCTTCTTGTGCACATCAAATTTATAGAAAAGGAGGATAGATATGGGTAATAATGAAGAATTAGAAAAAATGCTTGATAAAACATTAGAACAAATGAAAGTAGAACATGCTAAAATCTTAAAACTATTACAAAATAATGGTGATAAGTGTTTTGGTGATGGAACAAACTTTGCTACAATGGAAGAATATAGTATTGCTGTTGGAACATTAAGCAACACAGCTACATATTCAGCACAATTAAATCAAGCAAAATTAGTACAAAAAGCTCAAAGAGATAATGTTGTTCAGCTTCATCAAAATGCTAAGGAGGCTAAAAAATAGTGAGTGGTTATCTTTGTAAATATGTTGGAACTTATAGGGTTTTAGCCGAATATGATCGTGGAACAAATGATTGGGTTAGAGATGAATTTGGAAATTATGATGAGAGTTTTGATGATTTTTATATACCATTAAAAAACAACTATGGAAGAATAGAGCATTATGATGGAGATATTCTAATTATTTATATTATTGGTGGTAGAAAATCACAGGATGTTCTACGACAAGTTAAACAAGATAATCATGTAAGGAATTTGGTATCTAGTGGCTTAGCCTTAAAAATTATTGAATTAGATGGCGAAGTGATAATATATATTAAAGAAGAAAAGCTACCACTATTCATACCTTATATTAATCCTAGTACTTATGGTGCAAAGATTAAGCCATTTGATTCTAAAAATTTGCCAAAGCCAAACAAAGTGCCAAGAAGTGAGCTTAAAATATTTGAGCAATTAAAAAAAGAAGTTGGTGCAAAGGGCGGCTATAAATGGGTGAATCTGACAAGACAATTCATTTTTGCTAATTGTAAGATTACATTACAAGATTTAAGAGCAACTGGATTGAATTTTGTAAACTTTATTTATCAAAATAATTTATGGGAAAAATATTTAGGATATTTAAAGAAAAATATTAAATAATTCTTGACTTTTTCTGAAAAATATGATATAATCATATTATTAGAAAAGGAGAGAAGTGTATGAAAAATTATTTAGAATTATTTTTAGCACAGATAAGAATTAAAGGAAGCGACAAAACAGTAAAAGATTATCAAAGAAATATCCAAAAGTTTATGGATAAATGTCATAAAAACATTGAAGATATTGCTTATGATGATCTAGTCAAATATTATGATGAGGAATTTATCAATCTTAGTATAAATTCCAAGAGAACATATATGGCTGCAATTTTATCTTTCTTTAGTTTCTTATACAAGCACAATTTTATTAAGGAGGATATAGCAAAATCTTTTGAATTACCAAAAGCAGAAGTGTCTGATATGACATATCTTAATACACAAGAATCACTTATTGCGGCAAAAAGTTGTGAAACACAAAAGAGAAATCCACTACGTAAAAAAGCTATGCTAGTATTATTTATTAACTCTGGCATTAGAGCTAGTGAATTATCTAATTTAAAACTAGAAGATGTTGGTGATGAGTGGCTTAACATAAGAAATGCTAAAGGAAACAAGTTTAGAAGAATTCCATTGCATCCATCAGTAAAATTGGCTATTAATGATTATGTAAATAATGAAAGAAATGATGTTAGTCCATATTTGTTTGTAAACCAACAAGGAAGAAAATTGAGTACAGTTATTATTAACCGAGATATTAATAGTATTATTAACAAATCTACTATCGACAAGCATATCTCTGCTCATAGGCTTAGAGATAGTTTTGCTACAATACAATATGTTAATGGTAGTGATATTAAAAGTATTCAAGAAACCTTAGGGCATGAAACAATACAGATGACATTACATTATGTTCAAAAAGTAGATGAGAAAAGAAAAGCTCAAATTCTTAGCTCTGGTGTTCAATTTTAATTATAGATAGGAGATTATATGAACGCAAAGGAAAAAATTTTAGGACTTTTAAGAACAGTAAAAAGAGATGGCATTGAAAATATAATTAAATATTTAGAAAATAGTGATTTTTTTACTGCTCCAGCTAGTACAAGATTTCATAATAGTTGTGAGGGTGGTCTTGCAGCACATAGTTTAAATGTATATCATAATCTTGTTGAAATAACAAAAGATAAAGGGTTTGATCCAGAAACATTAGTTATTTGTGCATTATTACATGATATTTGTAAAACATATTTCTATACAGTTGAAATGCGAAATAAGAAAAATGATGATGGTGTATGGGTAAAAGAACCTTATTATACAGTAAAAGATGAAATGCCACTTGGGCATGGTGAAAAATCATGTTTTATTTTGTCAAAATTTATTAAATTAACAAATGAAGAATTATATGCGATTAGATGGCATATGGGTGGCTATGAGCCAAAAGAAAATTATAGTTATTTAGGAGATGCATTTAACAAATATCCACTTGCCGTATATTTACATGTTGCCGATTTAATATCAACATATATTACAGAATCGGAAGGTGGTGAAATAAATGGCTAAAACTACTATTATAGGAGAAGTACCAAAAGAAGATATAAGTGGTGTATGTGAAGATGAAAAATTAGATATAACAAAAATGTCTATTAGAGAGAGAATGCTATATATTATGAATGAAATTAGAATAGAAAAAAATGGAAAAAATACATTCTCTAACTATGATTATTTTAAACCAGAAGAAATTAATAGAAAAGTTAATCCACTATTTTTGAAATATAAAATTTTCCCACATTTTACAACTTATATTAAAGGATATGAAACTGAAACCATAGAAAAGTTTGCAGATGGTGCTTTAGGAACTAAAACACAGAGAGAATATAAAGAAATTGCAAAACTTACATTAACAGATATTTTAAATCCAGCAGAAGAATTAATTTATGAAATGGTTTTAAGAGATATTGAAATCAAAGGTGCTAATAAAATGCAAAACGTTGGTGGTGTAAGAACATATGCAAAACGTTATTTATATATGGAGGCATTAAATATTAGTGATAATGCCTTAGATTTAGATAGCAATGATATGGCTAATAAGAAGAATGCAAAACCATCATCAAAAGATGAAAAGTTATCAGTCGCTATTAATGAAATTAAACTAAAAGTTGATGTATTAAGAAAAGCTGGCATTACAAATAATGATATAGCAAATGCAATTAAGAATGTGTATTCTGATGGTGGAAATCCATCCGCCAACTATCAAACTTGCCCAGATGTAGAATCGGCAAAGAAAATTTTAGATGCACTTAATAATACTTTTAAGGGGTGATTAAATGAAATATAGTCTTGGTGATAAGGTATTATATCAGAATGAGAAATATGTGGTTTGTGGTGCTTATGAAACAACAAAGCTAAATGTCGTTAATGATCCAGATACCAAACAAGAAGTTAAGTCTGCAACTATGGATATAAAATATGATATTAAAAATTATAAAAATGATATTATTAAAAATGTTATAGAGCCAGAATTAACTTTAGATGATGTTGAAATTAATGATCAATTTGAAGAAAATGTAGAATATGCACTTAGAAATGGTTTAATCGTAACATATTGTTCTGTTTGTGATACATTAGAAACAGATGATGGTATCGAAATTCCAGTTGACTTATATAGAGAAGATGGAACTTGTATTGCAAGTAATGATTTTGATATTGTTAATAAGAAAGAACTTTGTGTTAGCCATTGTGCAGAAAAAGCCAATGAAGAAAAATTGGTTATTAAAGATAAAACAAAAGATGAATCTGGCATTAGTTTAAAAAGTGCAGATGGGAAATATGGTATTGAAGTAGTTAATAGTCCATTTGGTTTTGGTATTATGGGAGAATTGCCAGATAATATGCGTAGCATTGTAAAAGATGCAATTAAAATGATTGGAGATAGATTTAATGATTAGTACAGGTAGAGATACATATATGACTATTTGGTCAGTAGAAGAAAAAGATGGAAAATATAAAGGTAGAGCAAGCACATCAAGAAAAAATAAACAAACAAATGAATATCAAAATTCAAATTGGAATGTTAGATTTGTTGGTGCTGCTGCTGATAAAGCTAAAAACTTAGTAGAAAAAGATAGAATTGTAATTAAAACTGGTGATTTAAGTATTGAAAATATTTATTTACCAGAATCGGGAGATAGAAAAGCTACTTCATATATTTCAGTAACAATTTTTGATTTTGATAAATTAAATGGTGAAACAACTACAAATGAAGTAAAACCAGCAAATAATGATGAATTACCATTTTAAAAAGATGGTATCTTGACATGCGGAGATGAATGAGTATGCAATATTCATACTCTAAACTAACTAGCTTCTATGATTGTCCGTATGCATTTTATCGTTACTATCAAAAACATGAAGTTGGTGATGAAAACTTATTTGCTAATTATGGAACTTTAGTGCATAGTATTTTAGAGCGCTATGCCAAGGGAGAATTAAAACTAGATGAATTGGTTAGTGAGTTTAAAGCTAGTTTTGAATTAGAAATTAGTGAGCCAATATTGATGTATGGAAAAGATTTAACACAATCATATTTCGACAAAGGTGTTTCATTTTTCTCTAATTTTAATGGATTTTGGAACTTAATCCCATTAGAAGCAGAATACAATTTTACAACTAACTTAGGTGATAATACCTTTGTCGGTGTGATAGATTTAATAGCCAAGGATGATAATGATAATATTATTATTGTTGACCACAAATCAAGCTCTAAATTTTCAAAAAAAGAGTTAAAATCTAAATCTAAACAATTATATCTTTATGCTAAAGCGATTTATGAGAAATATGGCAAATTTCCAACTGAATTATGGTTTAATCATTTTAAAGATGAATATCAAGAGAAAATTAAATTTGATATAGATTTTTATTATGAAACGATACAATGGGCACTTGATACAATGGACGAAATTGAGGCTTGTTTAGAATTTAATCCTAATAATAGTAGCAAATTTTTTTGTGGCTATTTATGTGATTATAGAAATAATTGTGAATATAGAGAATAAAGGAAGATAAGATATGTTAAAAATATATTCTACAGAATGTCCCGCCTGCAAAATGGTGACAAAAGTATTGGAGGACAAAGGTATTGAATTTGAAAAAATTACAGATGAAGCTGAGGTATTGGCTTGTGCTGATAGATATGAAATTGACAATGTTCCTTTTGCAATTACATCAGATGGGGTGGTTTTAAATTCCTCTGTTGAGATTATAGAATTTGCTAATAAAGGAAATCAATAACAGGGGTGATAATGTGTATATACCAATAAGTTATGATCAAGACTTTGATGATTTATGGATGCACTTGAAATCAAAATTTCCAGAGAAATTATTTGATATTGATGGTCTTGGTAAACAAATAGATATGATGAATTTTACAAATGAATTTTTTAGTGAAGATACAACATGTGTGGCTGATGTGTCTATTGATGCAAATGCAAATGTTGATGATAATACTGTTATTAGTTATAATCATGAACTTCCAAAACCATTTATGAAATTAAATAGTTATTATATGCTTTGGAAAGAAATAAAACGACTATATGATAGAGTAACAGCAGATGAAATTATAGAAAAACAAGTTGCAGGTGATATTTATATCAATGATGTTCATGGAATTGCATCTGGTATGCCTTATTGTTTTAATTATTCAACCTATGATATTATGACAAAGGGCTTACCAATGATTAAAAAGATTAAATCAATTCAGCCAAAATATTTATATTCTTTTAAATCACAGGTTGAGCAATTTACTATTATAGCAGCAAATTCAACCTTGGGTGCGACAGGGTTAGCTGATTTTCTTTTAGTAATGAGCTATTATGTTGAAAAAATGCTAGAAACAAAATCTGATGCACATTTTAAATTTGAAACCGAAAAAGATTGTTGGAAATATGTCGAAGAAAATTTACGTTCTTTTATATATACTATCAATCAACCTACACGTGCTAATCAAAGTTGTTTCACCAACCTATCAATATATGATGATTACTTTTTAGAGGATTTAAAGAAAAGTTATATCTTTGAAGATGGTAAGGTTTTAAACATTGAAATAGTCAAAAAAATGCAAGAAATGTTTTTAAAAATTATGTGTGATGAAATGCATAGAACACCAATTACATTTCCAGTATTAACGGCTTGTTTTAGTATTGATGATGAAAACAACATAAAAGATGAAGAATTTGCTAAAATGATAGCACACTATAATAAATACTATGGTAATATTAATTTGTATTGTGGTAGTAGTTCTACATTGTCTAGTTGCTGTAGATTAAGAAGTGATAGAAGTAGTGAGTATTTTAATTCTTTTGGAGCCGGTTCTACAAAGATTGGTTCGTTAGGTGTATGCACAATCAATCTTCCACGATTAGCCTTTAAGAACAAATACAATATAGATAGATTTATAGAAGATTTAAAAGATATGGTTAAGGTATGCTCACAAGTTAACAATGCAAAAAGAAAGATTGTTGAGCGTAGAATTGGTGGTCATCATCCATTATATGAACTTGGTTTTATGGATATAACAAAACAATATAGCACAGTTGGAATTAATGGTTTTAATGAAGCTATTGAAATTCTTGGTGAAAATATACTTGAAGAAAAAGGTCAAGAATTAGGAATTAAAATTATTGACACAATTAATGCAGAAAATGATAAATATGCAAAACAATATAATGCACCACATAATTGTGAGCAAATTCCCGGAGAATCTGTATCTGTAAAACTTGCAGCTAAAGATAGACTACTAAAATATAATAAAGAATATGAAATGTATTCTAATCAATTTATCCCATTAACAACTAATGCAGATATGTTAGATAGAATTAAGCTACAGGGCATATTTGATAAAAAGTTTACTGGTGGAGCAATTTGTCATATTAATGTTGAAACAGAAATTGATGATGAACAAAAGATAGTTGATTTAATTAAATATTGTGCAAAACAGGGCGTTGTATATTGGGCTATTAATTACAATTTACAAGAATGTGAGAATAGTCATCTTACTGTTGGTAAAAATGAAAATTGCTCAATTTGTGGGAAACCAATCATTAATAATTATACTAGGGTTGTAGGTTTCTTGACAAATACAAAAAACTGGAATCCAACTAGGAGAAAAATCGACTATCCTAATAGAGTTTTTTATAAGGGTGTATAATAAATGAATATTATATCAACACAATATACATTAAAATATAAGAGTTTTGAAATAGTAGTTTCTGGTTGTGTTGGAGAATGCGGTGTTCATTGTAAAGGATGCCACTCACCCGAAACTTGGAGCTTTGATATTGGTAATTATTATGAATCACAAATGTCGACTATTATACATAAGATTAATCAAGCGTATGATTTAATTGATTGGATTTGGGTATATGGTGGTGAACCACTTGATAATAACATAGAGGAACTCGAAAATATGTTAATACAACTAAGAGATACAAATAAGCCAATTATGTTATTTACAAGGTATGATTTTAATAAAGTTCCAGAAAATATAAAAAAATTATGTTCCTATATCAAATGTGGAGCATATAAAGAAGAATTAGTAGTAAATGATAATATACAATTTGGTGTAAAACTTGCTACATCAAACCAGAAAATATATAAAATACAATAAGTATTAGGTTTATTTCTCCTTTGGTATAGCATTCTAAATATGTGGTGGCGGAATAAGTAGACGCGAATGAAAGGACATTGGGAACATATCGTACATGAAGTTCCTATGATAGGTGTAAATCCTATCCCACATAATGTTTATAGAATATTTTTATGTTGAAGTTACTATTCTGGAAAGGCGTGAAGTATAATGGCAATGATTATAGTAAAAGATTGGAAATATCTAATGATGGAAAATTAAGAAATGCAAAGACGAAAAGAGTATATAAGGTTTGCATTAATCATGGTGGATATTATCAGGTTTATATATCTCTTGGTAAAAGAAAATGTGGAAAAATTTTTAAAATTCATCGTTGTGTTGCAGAAAGTTTTATTCCAAATCCCGAAAATTATCCTATAATTAATCACAAAGATGGGAATAAGTTAAATAATACCATAAATAATCTTGAGTGGTGTACTCAAAGAGATAATATTATACATGCCATACAAACCGGATTACTAATTCCTGCACATGGTAATCAAATTCATAACACAAAATTAAATAGAAATGATATTATATATATACGTGAAAATTATAAGCCATATGATAAAATATTTGGTAGCAGGGCACTAGCAAGAAAGTTTAATGTTAATCATTCTACTATCCTTAGTGTTATAAATAGAATTAACTGGAAACATATTTAGAATATACTCTCTTAGCTCAGCCGATAGAGCACCAGACTGAAAATCTGGGTGTCCGCAGTTTAACTCTGCGAGAGAGTACCAATAGGCATGCAAAACTTACTTTCTTTAATGATAAATGTTTTTCTCCTTTCTAAGAAAAAAGGTATGATAGCGTGCCTCATACCTATATATGTCTTATTGGTTGGCAATTAAGTGGTTCAAATCCACAATAAGACAAATTTATTTATAAGGAGTTGTTTTTTATGGAGTTATATTTAGCAGAAGCAATTAAAAGAGTTAAAATGTTAAATGAAGATATGGTGTCATTGCTAAATGAAGAAGATACTTATAGCACTATAACATATCGTGATGAATCCGAAAAAATTACAAATAATTATAGTTATGAAGCAACTAGAACAAAAATTAATGAAATTAATAATGAAATTTTAAAATTAAAACGAGCTATCAATAAGGCAAACAACGAAGTGCAGATTGGTGTTGGTGATTATACAATTTCTGATGGTCTAATTAAGATTTCAATGATTAGAAAAGAACTAACATATCATCTTGAACCAATGTCTAGGAGAGAGAAATTGGTAAGTAAGGTTGATATGAGAAATGATGGATTAATATATACAGAAGCATTATATGATCTAGAAATATGTAAAGATTATGTAAAATCACAGAAAGAATTATTAAATCAAATTCAAATGGGAATTGATAGAGCAAATTTAACCACAATTATTTCGGTTTAAGATATTTGGCTTTCCATTGTGCATTTAATATAAAATCATTATCAATATTGTTTAGGCAGTATTGGATTTAAAAAGAAAATAATATATGTTGGGTGTTATGGTTTAAAGTTATTAATTATAGCTTATGATGTTATCCATAGAAGTTATAGGTTTATTGTTATGAACAGTCAAATGTAAATTTTGAAAGATGAATTTAAAAGCTATTTATATGCACATAAAAACTTTAGAACTTGGAAGTATTGGTTATATAAGTTCGCCTCCTAATGCATGGCATAATGCCCCGTATGCCATGCAAACTTTGGAGATATAATAAGAAATAAATAAAAGAAAGGAGAGGATAAAATGGTAAAACTCTATATTAAATATTTAAAGTTTTGTAAAAAGCATAAATTGAAAGCTATAATACCTTCAAAGTATGCTTTTTTGTTTAATTATTTTAAATTAGATCATATGGAGTTAACTAATGATAGTTATACATTTAAAGAATTATTAAAGCGAATTTATCAAAATGATGGTTATTGCCCTTGTGCATTAAAAAAGATTGAAGCCACTAAATGTGCATGTTTAGCATGTAGGACTAAAGGGTTTTGCCATTGTGGTTTGTATGAAAAGAAAGAAATAAAGGAGGATAAGCAATGAAAAGTCATGACACACTATATATGTTTTTAATTATTATTGCGGTATTAATTGGTTTAATTGCGGGTCTTTTTATTGGTGGATTAGTATGGTGGGGAATTGGTAGCTTAATTGTTTATGCGTTTCATATCAATTATACTTGGACTTTTTTACAAGGTTTGTGTATATCACTACTTACATTTATTTTAGTTCCATCAAAACTAAAAATAAGGCTAGATGATAAGGAGGATAAATAACAAATGAAAAAGAGTGAGTTAATTAGATTATTTTCCGAAGCTATATCCGATGGTTCAGATATTCAGGTAGAAGTTACTATACCCGGACAAGATGATACAGAATATATTATTAATAAGAATAAAAGTATAGCGAATAAATTGCAATATTATTGTGATACATATGATGATGATTTAGTACACAAAAGAAACTCACAAGTTAAAATTGTGAATGTTTCAAAAATATCACTATCTAAAACTGGAAAAATTGTTGAATGTGAAAATTGTGGTCAAAATTTTACAGTTGCACCCGAAGAAAAAAGAGAATATGGAGAATTTGGAATACCATATGTAATTTGCCCAGTATGTAATGGTAAATCTTATTTAGAAGATGAAACTTGTTTAACAATTACACCAGAAAACTTAAAATATCCACGATATTTTGCACAATTTGGAGTGTCAGCTGATGCGGTTCATATACCAGATAATGAGGTAGAAGAATGGGCTAAAAAAGCACTTGATGTATTGCTAAAAAACAAAGAAAAAGAATTTTATGTTGTTGGCTCTGGAGATACAATTGTTGTGGGATTAGGTTATGAAGATGAAATACAAATTATTGCAGCAAGACAATACTATGAATATACACATATGAGGGAGGAGTTAGAATGATAAATCGCCCAAATCATGGATGGTCTAGTTGGCAGTTTGATGATTTTAAATTACCAATTTCATATATAGATGATTTTCCTTTTATATTATTAAATAAGATTATTGATTTTTTTAATACAGAAGAATGTCAAGAAATTGAATTTGATGCAGAAGGAAATTTTTATAAAATTTTTCTTGGTTTCCCAGTCTATGGTATGGTAGAAAAAGAAGATGATGATAAAGATAATGAGCTAATTGAATTATGTGATAATATGGTAGAATTTACAGACCAACTATTATATGATTTAGAAAGAGATATAAAAGATTGGGCTCAGTTTCCAACATATGCAGAAACAGAAAGAGATATATTATTTATAGAAAAGGGAATAGGACAAAAGATTATAGATGTAAGAGAGGCTATGAAAAAATGGATGGAGAGAATGGTATAATTAGAGAAATTACAATGGAGAAAAATAAAAATTTTCTTATTTTTACAAATAATTTATTCTCTTATAAAATTTCTTTTGACTTGAATACTGGCAAATATCATAAAATTACTAACAATAAAACTAGAGAAATTAAATGCATTAAACCATTTTTTGCTCATTGCTATTATCGCCATATTATTAATAAAGATGAATTTCCTATTTATTATAGAATTATAGAAATGGCGAGAGATTTATCAGATTATAGTAGTTGTATAAGTAATATGGGTAGTGTGTTAGATTTATTAAGAACACATATGTTTTGGGAACAATATTTAACATTGGGCATACCTGTCACAAGAGATATGGATTATCCTTTAACATTTTTTCCAAAAGATATACTAGCTGGAATTAATCGCGCTATAAAATTAAATAACACATATAAAAATGAGAGAGAATCACATAGTAGATGGTATGAACCATATAAATACCAACTTCCAGATGCATTTAATAAGACAATATCTGAAATATGTAATTATAGTGATATATTGTTTAATGCAATTCGTTATATTAATCAATTTGAAGATGACAGAGATTTTATGCAACGATTTTCATTTATATATCAATATCCTGATAGATTTGTTGAGCTCGTAAAACTATATAACTATGAATATAAAACACTTATAGAGTATTTATGTTATTTGCAAGATTATGATGGATATATTTCTAGGTATGATATTATGAATGATCTTTGTGATTATAACTTAATGTCATCAAAAATTGCTATTGTTTGTGATAGAAAAGGAAAATATGAAAAATATCCACACTTCTTAAAATCACGACATATGATTGCTACAAAGAATTATAATATTATGGAACAAGACCACAAGGAAGAATTTTTTAGTGCCGCATATAATGGTAGTTTAGAATATTCTGATAGAAAATATGTGATAATAGAGCCAAAATCATCAAAGGATATTTTAAGAGAAGCAAGTGAAATGCATAATTGTGTTGCAAGTTACATAGATAAGATTATAGAGGGAAGAACACATATTGTATTTATGAGAGAAAAAGAAAAAATAGATGATAGTTTGGTTACTGTTGAAGTGAAATTGGGTCACATTTGTCAGGCATATCAAAGGAATAATGTTACTATTTCAAAAGAGCAAAGAGAATTTCTGCAAAAATATGCAAAAAATAAAAAAATAGTTCTTGACAATTTATGATAGTTATGATAAAATCAGAATTGTCAAAAGGGTGGTGAGATATGAAAGCGAAAAAATGTAGTTATAAATATTGTAAAGAATTAGGAGAATTTGATCCAGATAATGCTATCAATGATAATGGGAAATATTATCATCTAAGTTGTTATGAAAAAAAAGAAGCTAAAAATCAAGTATTTAATATGTTTTGTAGTTATGTTACAAACGATGAAAATGGATTGTTTATTAGAAAAAAACTTTGTGATTACATTGATAATGATGGATTTAGCCCAAGTTTTATGCAATTTACAATGCAGTACATTATTAAAAATAATATACCATTAAAAAGCATTTGGGGATTGAAAAAAGTTATGCAGCAAAAGCGTGTTATTGATGCCTATAATGAATGTTTAGAAAAATATCACACCCCTGAAATAAATGTAGAAACACAAGATTTTACATTTAATAAAGATAAACAAGGGGGGTGGCGAGATTTGATTGGCTAATTTACAAAACACACAAGCAGAATCAGGTCTAATATCTACACTTATCGTTCACCCAGAATTTGTTATCATTAATGAAAAGTTAAAGCCAGAATATTTTACTATACCATCTAATAGAGTTTTATTTAAGATTATTAAGGAACTTTATGATAGTGGAGTTGTAAATATTGATGAATTTAATTTAGCCTCAAAAATAGAGAATTCAATTGATGATAGCTTAGCAACACAAAATATTAATTTAGCGGAAATAGTTGCAGATAGTCCTTTTGTCGCACGTGATACACCAAATGAATATAAAGCATTATCAAAAGATATTATTAGATTTGCATTTAAGAGAAAGCTGTTGCAACAACTACAAGCATTTGAAAAACAATGCCAAGATGAAAAAATTGATGTTGGTACACTACAAAATAATATTTATGATAAATTAAACCATATTGGAGATGAATTCTTAACTGGTGATGATGAGTGTTTGATTGGCGAAAAGATTGATAATGTATATGCTGAAATTATAAAACGTGCCCAAAATGGTGGTGGTATTCCATCTAAATTTCCAACACTTAATGAATTTGTTACATATGAGAAAGGTGAACTTGTAATATTTTCAGCTAAAAGAAAAGTAGGAAAATCTGTATTATTAATGAATGAAGCAATACATAAGGCATTAAACGGTGTATGTGTATTATATTTAGATAGTGAAATGTCAACTTTAGGGTGGACTGAAAGAGCATTAGCAGAGCTAAGTCAAGTAAGTATTAAAAAAATTAAAACGCAAAAGTTTGAGTCACAAGAGGAAGAAAATAAAGTTCTTAGTGCAGTAGAATTATTAAGAAAATTACCAATAATTCACATTAATAATCCAGCTTGGACTGTTGATACAATGGAAGCCACAATAAAAAAATGGCATTCAAAAGTAGGAATTGATTTGGTAATTATGGACTATATTAAAGCACCAGACACAGATGATGCTTATGTAGAACTTGGAAAAATCACGAATTTCTTAAAAAATAAAGTAGCTGGAGCAATGGATATGAGTGTAATTGCGGCTGCACAAAGCAATCGTGGTGGAGATACTGGTGAATCATATAGAATTGAACAATATTGTAGTACATTAGTTAAGATTGTAGAAAAAACTTCTGATGAAATAAATAAAGATGGAATTGATTGTGGAAGATATAAGTTATTTGTTTCATTAAATAGAAATGGCAAAAGCCATGGAGATATTAATTATGATTATATTGATTTACATTTTGTTGGAGAAACAATGACAATGTGTGAAGCAAAACAACATGAAAGTTCTGACTTACCTATTTAAAATTTTTAGAAAGAGGGTGTTCATTTGTGGATGATTTAATTGAAAAAATAGACATATTAAGTTATATTGGGCAATATGTAAAATTACAGCCCCAAGGACAAGAATATGTTGGATTAAGCCCATTCACAAATGAGAAAACTCCCTCTTTTTTTGTTAGCCCTCAAAAAAAATATTGGTATTGTTTTTCTTGTGGTGAAGGTGGAACTGTGATTAAGTTTGTTCAAAAATATCATAAAGTTAATTACGAAAAAGCAATTCAAATGTTATCATCTTGGGGTCATATTACTATTGGCAATGAAGAACCAATTATGAAATTAATTCGTCGCTATAAGAAACGAGAAGAAGAAGTAATACCAATTAGAAAAGAGTTAGATAAAAATATTATGGATAAATATAAGAATGTGACTATTTCTAGTTGGGTTAATGAAGGAATTTCAAAAGATGTTTTAGAAAAATATCAAGTACGCTATGATGACAATGCATGTCGAATAGTTTTTCCAATCTGGGATATAGATGGTAGACTAATTAATATTAAAGGTAGAGCGGCTCATCCAAGATGGAGAGAATTTGGTATTGCGAAATATATATATTATTATCCACTAGGGAAAAATGACCTATTTTGGGGTTATCATTGGCACTTACAAGATATACTTGATAAAAATGAGATTATATTAGTTGAGGGAGAAAAGTCTGTGATGAAACTAGAAACCAACGGAATCAATAATAGTGTCGCATTAGGTACATCACATTTAAGCAAAGAACAGATGCAAATACTTCTAAAATTAAGAGTTGATGTTGTTATTGCATTAGACAAAGATAAAGACGCAAAACAAGATAAAAATTTTATAAATTTATCAAAATATAATAAATGTTATATTATAAAAGATAGTCAAAATTTATTAGGAGATAAAGATTCACCAATAGATAAAGGAATCAATATTTTTAATATTTTATATAATGCAAAGGAGGATTTTAGGTGAAATTATTTAGATGGCTTAAACATGCAAAACAAAGGATTCAAAAGGGATATTCGTACAGAGATGTATGGAATATTGATTATTGGTTTTTAACAGTAGTACCTCAAATGTTAGAAGAATTTGCGAATGAAAAGTATTTAGGAATCCCCGGTTTTTTAGTTTTAAAAGCAGAGGAAGAGTACCCAGAAATGACATCAGACGAAAGAGATGAATGGGCTATTAATGAATGGAGGCTTATATGCAGACAAATCGCTCATCATTTAAAAGAGGCTTTTGACACAAAGGAAGAAATTAACGAATATGAAGAAGAATATTTTAAACATTGGAGCTTGGAAAATATTAATGAAGAAGATCCAAACCCGGAACTTACAGAAAAATATAGGAAACGTGTTTTAGAGATTGCGGAATATCAACAAAAAGAGTTAGAAAAGGGAATGAAAATGTTTACAGAAAATTTAGGAAATTTGTGGTGGTAAATATGTCAAGTGATATTGAACTATATTTATATGATTTAAAAACTAAATTTGATAAAATAAATCCAGAAAAATATTATCTTTCATATTCTGGTGGTAAAGATAGCCATTTTTTGTATTGGTTTATTAAAAATTATTTACATAATGATACAATAAAAATTGTCGGAATAAATACCTATATGGAGCATGAAGAAATTAGACGAAGAATTTATCAAAATTGTGATATTGTTCTTTATCCGATAATGAAACCATTTGAAATAAAAGAAAAATATGGCATTCCCTGTTTTAGTAAAGAACAAGATTTTTATATTTATTATTATCAAAACGCTATTAGAAAAGGGAAAAAACCAAGCAAGACAATTCAAGAAAAAATTGACGGGACTTATCATACTGGTTTTTGTATTAGCAAAAAAGCAAGAGAATATTTGCTAAGTGGTAATGCACATAAGATTACTCATTTATGTTGCCATTATTTGAAAAAAGAACCAGCTAGAAAATTTGAGAAAAAAAGCGGTTTAAAGCCCATTTTAGGAGTAAGAGGAACTGAAAGTACATTAAGAAAAAAACAATATACAACTTGTTTTACAAAAGATGGAAAGTTTACACCAATACATGACCTCACAGATGAAATGTTAGACAAAATATATGAAAAATATAATATAGAAATTCCAAATGTTTATAAGTTTGTGCAAAGAACAGGATGTATGGGTTGCCCATATGGAAGTTATAAACATGATACCGAAAAAGAACTTGCTCTGTTGAGGGGGGGGCAGAAGAAGTTTGTATGTGAATATTTTAAAGAATCATATAAGGTTCTTGGAATTGAGGAAAAATAAATGCCAAAATATACTAAATATGATTTAGGTTGCAAGTGGTATGACTTAAAGGTTGGCAAAAAATTGCCAAAACCATTTGCCATTACCACTATGGCAACTAATGACTTAATTTGTGCATTAGCACAAGAATATGATACAGTTTTAGAAATATACAATCACATAAATTATGATAATGATGCAAAAAAAGTATTACAATATATGATTGATAAAGGTTATGAAAGTGAGATATTAAGGAATTATTTGAATATGTAGGAGGGTGTTAATATGTTGGAAATTTTATGTTTGATAGGTAGCATTTGTGTTGGAGTAGTCATTGGCGGAACAATAATGGCACTTTGTGCTATGTCAAAAGAAGTCGATAAGGAGATGGATAAAAAATGATTACATATAAATTATGGTCAAATATAGAGCATGATCCTTACAATTATTTATTTTTTATTATATTAACTTTACCAGCTATTATTATTGACATTTTATTCTCTCCATTTGAGCTATTAGCACTTGGACTATATTATTTACTAGAACTAATCGCAGATAAAATGTATATTAATTATGAGGTTAATAAAAGGCTAGTTAAAGAGCGGCTTTTTAGAATCAAACAAAAAAATATTAGTAAAACTAAAAGGGGATTTTTGAAAATGACAGGAAGAATAAAATAAAAAAGGTGGTGGTATAGTGAAATATATTCCATTATTAGAAAAACCATATATAATTAATCGTGGTGATATTTTAGCTTGTAAATATTATCATCTAACAGCACCAGATGGAGAAGATGCGATTTGTAATAGTGGTATTAAAAATGTTGATGGCAAAGAGTGGGAAATATTTTGGGTTAGCAAAGAAACAGAAGATGCATACTATGGAATGCCGGCAGAGGGATTAGGTCTTGTTGATTGTATGATTTTAAAGGAAGATACAAGAGATTTTCTTTCAGAAGAAATAGAAACATTAAAAAAACATTATTGGCAAATGGGCTCTATAGTTCAAAAGGTTACTATTAGCCCAATTAAATCGAGATGGGGTGAGTATGATGCCATTTGACCTTGATGATGAGGAATTAGAGGCGACTAGAAAATTACATAATGTTTCTTGGGTAAAACAAGACTATCCATTAGAAGAAGAATGGTATGAACAAATTTGCTCTATATGCCACAAACATTTTTGGTATAAGGCGAAACACTGGTATATATGTCCAGAATGTGAAGAAAAGGAGAAATTAAATGGAAGAACAATTAGTAATGAGAATTAATGAAATACTAGAAAGCAATAAGATAGATGATAGAGATAAAAAACGCATAGCCGATCTTCTTTCTTCATATAAGTGTTTTAGGCGTCAACTTTTAAGTGCATATGATAATGGTTTTGTAAACAAGGATAAAATTAGAGATTTATTAAAAAGATACAATAAACAAAAAGAAAATGCTAATGATGATTATGGTTCATTTATGTTTGCTTGTGGCGGCATTTTCGCACTAGAACAGCTATTAAAAAAGGAGGTTTATGATGTTACCAATCATCAAAGTATATGATATTGATTATAGTTTTATTATTAAAAATTATTTAAACCCAGAAATGTGGCAAAAAGAGTGGACTTTATTTGCATATAAAAATTTTATTGTTACACTTCGTATACATAGTATTGATTGTTATATGAATAAAATTACATTTAAAATTCTAGCAACCGATAAAGATAATGAAGAAAAATATGGTTATTTTGATGGCATATTCCATTCTAATAGCACATATAATTATGTATACTTCCCATTATATGTTGAAGATATTAATATATTAAAAAAAGAAATTGAGCACACCATTAAAAGATGTATTGATGAGCTAGAAAATAAATTAATTAAGTCATCGGATGGGTATTTAGAAATTATGGAAACTAAAAAGAGAGAGAAAGAAATACTACGTGGTATAGCAGAAGATTTTTTAGATAATGAGCATGTTACAAATGATGATATTAGAGATGCATATATTGATTGGTATATAGATAAAATGGAAAGCACAAATAGTTCCGTAGATGATTTTGTTGATTGCAATAAATATCAAATGCTTACTGATGTTTGGTATGTGTTTGCAAGAATTATTAAAGATAATGACCTACTAGAAGATATAGAAAATAGTGCAAATGAAGAAGAATTGCAAAGAATCTTAGATGAATATGAAGAATATAAGGATTATATTTATAGTGATGAGTATGAATCAGATATGGCTGATGGTTTGGAGGATTTATGATATGAATGCTATTTTCTTAGATGTAGATGGTGTACTAAATAACACAAGGCATATTATGAAAATATATGATTTACTAGGAACAAAATTAGCACATAGATTACATGAATGGTATGGTCAAACAATTCTAGATTATAAATGTTGCAATCTTATTAAAAAACTCATTAAAAATACAAATGCAAAAGTGGTACTTTCAAGTACATGGAGATTAGGTAAAAAAGATTGTGAGATTGTTGAAGATGAATTAGAACAACAGCTCTATGGTGTTACACCATTTCTAAGTCAAATTAGGGGTAATGAAATAGCCCAATATTTAATAGAACATCCAGAAATATCAAACTATGTTATTATTGATGATGACTCTGACATGTTAAAAGAGCAAATGCCACATTTTTGCTATGTTGATAGATATATTGGTTTTACAAAACAGAATTATAATAAATGTTTGGAGATATTAAATAATGAAAAGGTTAATTGAAATATTAGTGATTTTTATAATTGGAATTAGTGCTTTTATATTTGGTTTTCAGATTTCAACAAATTTAATAAATTATGTTTTTCAAGGGAGGTGAAAAAATGGTAAAAATAAGGAATGGAACTTTTGAAACAAATTCGTCATCTACACATGCTATCTGTATTCACAAACAAAAAGATATAATATTCCCAAGCTATATCTATTTTGGATTAGAAGATTTAGATGATTATAATGAATATGAAGATTTACAACATAGAGTGAATTATCTTAATACTATTATGTATGTTTGTTGTAGTAAAACAGAATATATTAATAGACAGAAAGAAATTAAAGAAATACTAGGCAAATATGATATTAGAATTGAGTGGGCAAAAGCTCATTGGGATATGGGTGGCAATCCAGATTATAACTTATATTCAATTAAAGATTCATGCACAAGCCCTATATTAAATACTATTACAAAAAATGAGTTGTTATTGATACAATTTTTATTTGGTCAACATTCAACGGTCATTGCTGGCTATGAAGATGAATATGATGAGCGTATAGAAGAACAAAAAGAAAAATATCCAGAAGGAGAGGAGTATGAATACTTACATGAAACATATTAAGATTAGAAAAGGAACTTGGGAAACAAATTCATCATCAACACATGCATTGGTTGTTAAAAAAGAAATACCAAAAGAACTCCCATTATTTGCATATTTTGGACTTGGTGATTTTGGTTGGGAACAAGCAAAATATAGTGATAAAGACACAAAATGTTGCTACTTAAACACCGCATTATTTTATAGATATGTTAGTTATATGGAAGATAAAAGTAAATATTATGAATATAGAAATAAAGTTATTGAGATATTAAAAAGTTATGGTATTCATTCAGAATGGAAAGATATAGAGCAAATTGATGCTCATAATTACAATTATTATGTAGATCATTGTGATGGACTTGATGAGTTTATAGAAATTATTTTAGATAACCCAGAGCTATTAATTGATTGGTTATTTAATGATGAAAGTCTATTAGTTACTGATAATGATAATAGTGAAATGGAATATTATGAGGAAGCATTTAATACATATGGAAATAAGGAGGATTATTGGGTATATGAGAAAGGTAATTAAAGTACGTAGAGGAGTTTTTGAAACAAATTCATCATCAACACATTCAATAACAATGTGTACAAATGAAGAATATCAAAAATTTCTTAAAGGTGAGCTTTATATTTCAGAGCTTAGAGATGAACTATTAAGTTTGGAACAAATAAAAGAAGATTTTGAACAAGCAAACAAAAAATGGAAAGAAGATCATGAAAATGACTTATATGAAAATATTGAACAATATATGGATTGTGAGTGTATAAAATCATATGCTGACTGGGAAGAAGATGATTGTCTAGAATCATATATATCTAATTATACCACACCAAATGGAGAGGAGATAATTGCTTTTGGAAAGTATGGATACGATGGTTAATCCAGTTATTGGTGGATATAAAAATGGCAATTATGATGTAGTAATATTTCAAGATGGAACTAAGATTAGAGCATCTGATGATGAAAATTTTATTCCAACTAGAATAGAGAGCTTAGATTGCAAAATAACAAATCAATGTAATATGGGTTGTCGATTTTGTCATGAGAAATCTACTATAGATGGTGAACATGGAGATTTAGATAACCCAGTTATAGATACATTTGAGCCTTATACAGAAATTGCTATTGGTGGTGGTAATCCACTATCTCATCCAGATTTAGAAAGGTTTTTAGCACACTTAAAAGAACTAAAATGTTTTCCAAATATGACAATAAATCAAATTCATTTTATAGAAGAATTTGAGCGACTAAAAGAAATGAGAGATAAAGAATTGTTTTATGGTTTGGGTGTTTCAGTATTTAATCCAGATGAAGATTTAGCACATAAGTTATTAGAATTTCCAAATGCTGTAGTTCATACGATAGCTGGAATTACAACATTATCAATGTTAAAGAAAATGAAAACACTAGGCATAAAGAAAATTCTTATGTTAGGATATAAAAATTTTGGTCGTGGTGCACAGTATTATAATGAGAATATTAGAAAAAACATTGAAGAATTGCGACAAAATTTAAAAGAAATCAAAACTTGGTTTAAGGTTTTAAGTTTTGATAATCTCGCTATTAAACAACTAGAAGTACAAAATATTATGGATAAAGAAGAATGGGAAAGATTCTATATGGGTGATGATGGTTGTTATACAATGTATGTTGACTTAGTAAAGAAGCAATATGCACAAAGTTCAACTAGTGAAGAAAGATTTGATTTGTTGCCAACCATTAATGATATGTTTTTAGATATTAGACAAAGAAAGACACAAGAAGAATGAATAAGGAGGTTTTATGCAAGAAGTAGTTAGAGCTGGAAACCCGCTTGACTCTACACACACACACACACTATGTAATCATCTTAGCGTTTTAGAACTTTTTGCTCGGAATTGGTGCGTGTAGTAGTGCATTGAGTCGATTGGGAATTGATTATGAAATAGTAGATGCGGTTGAAATTGATAAATATGCAATCAAAAGTTTCAATGCAATTCATGGTACAAATTTTGAGCCACAAGATATTACAAAATGGAATAAAGATGTTAATGTAGATTTGATTATGCATCGGCTCACCTTGTCAAGACTTTAGCTTAGCTGGAAAACAAGCTGGCGGAGATGAGGGAAGTGGAACAAGATCAAGTTTATTATATGAAACAATTAGAATAGTTGAGAAAATTAAGCCTAAATATGTTGTGTGGGAAAATGTAAAAAACCTACTAAGCAAAAAACATAAACACAATTTTGATAATTACATAAATGAGATGAATGAGCTTGGATATAATAGTTATTATCAAGTATTAAATGCTAAAGATTATGGAGTGCCTCAAAATCGAGAAAGAGTATTCACAATATCTATTAGAAAGGATATTGATTATGGAGATTTTAAATTTCCAGAAAAACAAGAGCTAAAAATTAAGTTAAAAGATTTGCTAGAAGATAAAGTTGATGAAAAATATTATCTAAGTGAAAAAGCAATAAAAGGTCGTCTAAACACAAATTATGAAAAATATAAATTAGAAAAGAATGTTATAAATGATTTAGATGTACATCCTACAATTTTAGCACGATATGAGGGTGCTCCAACATTGCTTAAAGAAGAAATACAGCTTGATGGTTCTTATGGGAGAAACTTTGGTAGCAAAGGAAAGTTACAAAACACAAATGGCGAATGTGATACTTTACAAGCAGCAATGGGAACTGGTGGTGGAAATATACCAATTATAAAAGTTGTTGGCAATTATTCACCAAGCGGTCATGAAGCTAGTAGAATTATTGACCCAGATGGAATTGCTCCAACAATTAAAGAAAATCATGGAACAGTTGCAGCTGTGTTATTAGATAATAATGATGAAGAAGTTGGCTTGTTTGATAATACTTCTAGTGATAATTTTGCAAAAGGAAAACGTGATTATGGTTTTAGAGAAGAATATGGAACTTTAAAATGTACTCCAAAATATGCAATTTATAAATCTAGTGATTATCGTATTAGAAAATTAACTCCAAAAGAGTGTTATAGGTTGATGGGATTTAAAGATGATGAATTTGAAAAAGCTAAAAAAGTAAATTCAAATACACAGCTTTATAAACAAGCCCGGAAATTCAATTGTTGTCAATGTTTTAGTCGAGATATTTAAAAATTTATTAAAAGCCAATATGCTATAATAACAACAGGAGGTTATAAATATGGAATGGAAAATAATAGATGGCTTTATAGATTATAGAGTTAGTGAAAATGGAGATGTTTATAGTACTAAAAGAAATAAAATATTAAGGCAACATGAAAGAAAGAACTATTTAGGGGTGTATCTTTATGCAAAAGATAAAAGACAATATAAATTAGTCCACAGATTAGTGGCAAATGCATTTATACCAAATCCAAACAATTTGCCGCAAATAAACCACAAAGACGAAAACTCATTAAATAATTGTGTTGATAATTTAGAATGGTGTACGGCGAAATATAATTGCAATTATGGAACACATATAGAAAAAATTAGAGAAAGAATGAAAGGACACAATTCATTTAAAGGGAGAAAGCATACGAAAGAGGCAATTGAGAAAATGAGATTAAAAAAATTAGGTCAGCCTAGTAAAAGAAAAAGGAAAATAGCAATTGATGGTGTTGAATATGAAAGCATAACCAAAGCTATGAATAAATTAAATATAAGTACTAGAAAATTATATAAAATTTTAAAAGATGAAACAAAGAAAGGAAGTGATATGCGATGATAGAAAAGGTAAACCCATCGCACCCCCTGACAAAATCGCAGATAGAATAGCTGGGGCAATAGTAGATTTAGCATACACAAAAGAAAAAAATCCAAGAATAGCGATAGAAGTTTTAATTGGTCATGGGGTTTGTCATATTATTGCAGAAAGTAGTGTTGAGTTAGATGAAAAAGAAGTATTTAATATCATTACAAGAATAGCTGGTGATAATATGACGTTAGAATTTTTGCTTGTTCCACAAGATAAACATCTATCAGATAATCAAGAAAATGGTTTTCATTGTGGAGATAATGGAATATTTAAAGGTGTGCCATTGACACAAGAGCAAAAGACATTATCAAAAATTACACGAGAACTTTATAAAGATTATCCTTATGATGGTAAATACATACTAGATAAAAACAAGCTAATTATATGCCAAAGTAATGCAAAAAATGAAGAATTAAAGTCAATATTTAGTGGATATGAGGATGTAATAATAAATCCTATTGGTGAATGGACTGGTGGTACAAATGTCGACACAGGTGCTACAAATAGAAAATTAGGAAGTGATATGGCTGATAGTGTGACTGGTGGAGGGCTTCATGGAAAAGATTTGTCAAAAGCAGATGTGTCTATTAATATTTATGCTTGGTTAAAGGCACAAGAAATAAATCAGGTAGTTGAATTATGCTGTGCTATTGGTGATGAAACTATTGATGGAAAACCATATAGCGAAATTGTTGAGATAGCGCGAAATTATATCAAATCTATTGGTGGATTTGAAAAGTTTGCAGAATGGGGATTATTTTAATGAATAGAATCATAGAATGGATAGAGAACTTTATTCTTTGTAAAAAATATCCATTTTTAAGAGTAAGAAATGTTTGGACTAAGAAAAAATATGGCTATTCATCTACCGAATTAGATATGCTTCCAAGGGGCTGGAAGAAAAGGTTTGGTTTAGATATTTGCAAAGATTTAAGTAATGTATTTAAAAAATCAAAAGTTAAACATTTTGATAGACAATATTTTATATCACAAATTAAAGAAAAATATGGCACACTTCGTTGGTATGATAATGGAGTACCAGAGGATATTTGTAAGGAATATGACAAAATTATAGAAAAATATGAAGAACTATCTAGTGTTACGTGTATTGATTGTGGTAATAATGCAAAAATGAGAAATTTAAGTGGTTGGTATGAGCCGCTATGTGATGAATGTTTAGAAAAACTAACAAAAGAAAGGAAGATATAAAATGAGAAAAGTTGGAGAAAAAGTAATAGTAAAAAGTATTGGAGAGATTGGAACGATTGTAAGAGCTGACGAGCCACAACCAAACTACTTAATAAAGTTTGACGATTCTCGCTATAATATGTGTACTTATTATGAAGATGAGGTTGAAGATGTTACCTTAAACAGTGCAGACACAGAAAGTGTGGTAAGTGAATAAATGAATTATAAAATATATAATGATGATTGTTTAAAAGTATTAGATATACTAGAAGAAAATTCAATAGACAGTATAGTTACAGATTCTCCCTACGAACTTAACTTTATGGGAAAAGGCTGGGATAATGCAGGTGTTAGCTTTCAAAAAGAAACATGGGCTAAATGTTTGCGAGTATTGAAACCACGGCGGATATTTACTGGCTTTTGGAGGATCTCGTACATTTCATAGAATAGCTTGTGCTATCGAGGATGCAGGATTTGAGATTAGAGATACGATAATGTGGTTATATGGAAGTGGATTTCCTAAAAGTATGAATATAGGAAAGGCTATTGAAGGAAAACTTATGATTGGCAGTGCAAATGTAAAAGATATAAAAAAACTAGATGGTAAAAAAACATTGGTTACTTGTGGCTTTAATAAAACAGGCGAAGAAACTGGGTATCGTGATAAAGAATATGAACTGGTAAAAAATGATGTTATATATCATACTGAACTAGGGAAAAAATGGAGTAGTTGGCGGGACACAACTTAAACCTAGTTTTGAACCAATAATAGTAGCCCGTAAACCACTTGATGGTACTTGTGTAGATAATGTAATGAAATGGGGTGTTGGTGGAATTAATATTGATGAATGCAGAATTGGAACAGAAATGCGTTCATATAAAGGAATGAGTAGGCACAAGCTAGAGGGAGCTGGAACATTTAGAGACGACAGCTGGGAGCCGAAAGACATTGAAGTAACTGTAAATGGTCGTTTCCCAGCCAACACAATACTAACTTATGATGATACAGATTTTGATGAAGTATGTGGGGGATTTCCTCAAACGAAATCAACAGGTGGGAAAGGAGAAGCAAGCAGAAATAAAACTTTTTCAAATGTTTATGGGGAGTACAACCATGATTTTGTAAGCGAATCTTTAGGTGGATTTGGAGATAGTGGCTCGGCTTCAAGATATTTTTATAATGCAAAAGCTTCAAAACGTGATAGAGATGAAGGACTAGAAGAATTTGAAGAAAAAAATACAATGTGTGACAGAAATCCAGAATTAGCAAGTGCGAATATGCCACAAAACAGAAGTGGAAATTTAAGAAAAAATACACATCCAACAGTAAAGCCAACATCACTTATGCAATATTTAGTAAGATTAGTGACACCAAAAGGTGGAATTATACTTGATCCATTTATGGGAAGTGGCAGTACAGGTAAAGCAATAGCATTTGAAAATAAAGATAGACAAGCAAATTATAGTTTTATAGGAATAGAAAGAGAATCAGAATATTGCGACATAGCAAAAGCAAGAATTGAATTTGCTATTAACCAAAAAGGAGAAGATAAAAATGAATGAAAAACTCGAAACTATAACAATTACTATGGAAGAATATAAAGAGTTATTAATTATAAAAGGGCGATATGAAGAATTAAAAAGTCAACAGAAAAATACGCAACCAATTATAATGAGAGAGCCAATATATAGTGGTGATTGGAAACCAGATTTAAGTAAAAGCCCAACAGTTACATTTAATAAGGAGGTGTCGGCATGAGCCATTTTACAGTTGGTGTTATTGTAGATAGTTTAGATGAAGAAACTATTGATAAAATTTTAGAACCTTATTCTGAAAATATAGAGGTTCCGCCATATATTGATATAACTAAAGAAGAAATTATAAACAATGCGAAACAAAGAAAAAACGAATATTTAAAAGCTATCAAAAATGGCGAGCAATTAAAGGACTGGCAACAAGAATATATTAATGCTCAAACCGATGAAGAACTATATAAACTAGAAAGATATGAAGATGAAGAGTTTGATGAACACGGAAATCAACTGTCGAGGTATAACCCACTTTCTAAATGGGATTGGTGGCAAATTGGTGGTAGATGGAGCGGAAAGCTTTGTGTTAATGACAACTGGGTTAATTATGGAAAGATTAAAGATATAGAATTTGATAAAATGCCAGCAAACAAACAAAAAGTCTATGATAACGCTATATTATTTTGGGAGATGTTTGTTGATGAAAGAGAGCCAGCTAATGATGAAGAAAAAGAATTTAAGAAAAATGAATTTTGTCTATACAAAAAAGAATATTACATAAATAGATATGGCTCAAAAGAGGGATATGCGGCTAGTTGTGCTACTTGGTTTCCACACTCTTTTATAGATGAAAATGGTTGGCATGAATGTGGAGAAATGGGTTGGTTTGGCTGTGACAATTCAACACAAAATAGCGAGGCATTATATTTAGCCGAATTTAGTTTAGCTTTAAACAACCCTAAAAATCAAGACAAATATTTAGTAGTAGTTGATTGTCATATTTGAGGTGCAATATGAATATATTTCAATTAAGTGATAAAGACTTTGAACAATATTTAAAGGAAAATATAGAAAATAAAGATGCAAACACGCTCCTTAAAGAATTAATTAAATGTGGTTTATGTATAGACAATCATAAAGCGACAAGACTAAAACATTTCAAGAAATGGTTGTCTAAAAACCATCCAATTATAATATATTATATATGCGGAGGTAAATAAAAAAATGATGTATTTTTTAACCACTATACAAGAAAAAAATAACGAAATTATAGACCAAAGATGTGTTGGATATTTTGAAACTTATGAAGAAGCAGCAAACATATTATTACATAATTTTTATGATATTAATGAAACAATATATAATTATGCTGTAATCGAAGCAATTCCAAGTGGCATTTATCAATACGACACTAAGCCTCATTGGTTTAGTTGGCTTGGAGATTCATATATACAAGCAGAAACACCACCATTTGCTAAAAATTGTGTGCGGATATGGAATTGGATAAAAAAAGGAGGATTTAAAATGAGTGATTATGTAAAAAAGAAAGCAGTAAGATATAAATTAAAACAAAATGAAATACAAGATTTTGAAAAACTATTAATTGATGATGAGAGTGACTTTTTGCCAGAATTATTGTTGCAATATTATAATCTTACAGAAGATTACAAATTAAAAGATAAAAAAGATTTTACCATTAATTATGGTTGCAACTATGCCGATGGCGATGAAATATATGTTGATTATATGCTAGAATATGAATATGGTGCTAATGGCGATTATATTTCTACAAGAGAACTAACAAAAAAAGAATACGATAAATATTTGCCGATGTTTAAAGAAAGATTTTCAAATTTAGATATTAATGAACTACATTATGTGGACTATTGCTATTATAATGGCGTTGATGAACCAGCAGTATATGATTTAAAGGAAATTTAGGAGGCAAAATTATGGGTGTTAAAAGAGTAGATAATATCCCACTATATATGTGTACTGAATGTGGAATACTTTATGGAGATCGACTACAAGCAGAACTTTGCCATAAAAAATATTTTTGTGAAGATTGTGGGGCGGAAGCCCCTAAATATCACTTCTATTGTGATGATTGTTCTAAAAAGCGCGAATATGAAAGAGCAACTAAAATGACATATGACGAATATATACAAAAATACCCCGGCAATATGATTGTTTATGGAGATACATATTATATGGAATTAGAAGATTTATTAGACGAACTAGAAGAAGAGGAAATTGAAGATTATATTTATGGAACAGAAAAAGAAAGAATAGAAATAGATGCAGACTGTATATTATCAGACTTAGAAGATAATGCTGATGTTGAAGATTTTTATATTGATGATGTTGGAAAAGAAGAATTATATAATTTTGTTGAACAATGGAATAAAAAATATGGGCAAGAAGTTTATTACATAAACAAAGACATTATTATTCTATTGCCAGATAAGGAGTGATTCAATGAAATTTTTTGCCTATCAAACAAGTCGCGGAGAAGAACATGGTTGGGAATTTGAACTCAATAAATTAGAAAATTTAATAACTTGGATAAAAAGACAAAAACATGCAGTTATAATATATGATGAACCTAAAAATGATACAATTTTCTTAGAAATATATGATACTTACAGAGAATAGATTTATGGAGGGATAAAATGCTAATAAAGAAAAAAGAAAAAGAATTAAGAGATTTATTAGAAATATATAAAGAAGAAAATAGAAAGCTAAAAAGCGACTATATTAGACTAGAACAATTATATGATATACAATTAGATAAAAATAAAATGCTAACAGATATTAATGAAGAAAAACTAGGAGAAAAATTTGACACTATTATAGGAATCACAAAACGCACTTATGAACCAATTATTTATATACATGGAATAGAAGTGCCAGAGGTAAGCTCCTTAATTCTAACATATAAATATATGGAAATACCAACAATAGAAATAAAATATTAGGAGGTAAATATGAGAGATATAAACAGAATAGATCCATTTTTAAAAAAACTTGGAGACTATTGGAAAAGGGTTCCTGATTGGAGATTTGGACAATTAATGGTCAACTTTTTAGGGCAAATAGGAAAAGATCCTTTTTTTCCAGAAGATGACGAAATGCTAGAAAAACTTGACGAATATTTCAAAGATAATGTATAATTTTAAATTAAGAGGTATAATATGAATCAACAAATAATTTTTAATTTTAAAGAAGAAATAACAAGATATTTAAAAGAGGAATATTTTCCAAACACACTTCCACAAGTCTTAAAAGAATATTTAAAAATCATAAATAAACAAAATAAATTACAAAAAAAATATAAACCGTTTATAAAGAAGAGGTGAAAAATGGAAAATTATTATATCCCATATCACGTACATACAGAATTAAGCCTATTAGACAGTTGCACAAATTACAAGGACTATGTAGATTTTTGTGTCGATAATAATATTCCAGCAATTTGTTTCACTGAACATGGGAATATATATCAACACATTGCTAAAAGAATGTATTGCGAAGAAAAAGGAATTAAATATTTACATGGAATTGAATGCTATTTAACGCAACAATTAGAACCAAAAGTAAGAGATAATTACCATACAATATTAATAGCAAAAAACGATGACGGAATTAAAGAAATAAATTCACTAATAGAAGTTTCAACACGTACAGACCATACATATTACAAACCAAGAATATCTTTTGAAGAATTTTTAGCAATATCAGATAATGTCATCAAGATTTCAGCGTGTTTACAATCGCCACTTGCACATCAAAACGAAATCGAAAAAAATACATATAATAAGCTATGCCAAAAATATGATTATTATGAAATACAATATCATAATGTAAAAGACCAACAAATATACAATGAATACTTATATCAGCTTTCAAAAAAATATAGGAAACCACTAATTGCAGCAACAGACACTCATAGTATAAATAAATACAAGGCAGAATGCAGAAAAATTTTAATGAAAGCAAAACGTATTGAATATACCAATGAAGATGAATTTGATTTAACAATGAAAACATATAACGAACTTGTAACTGCGTTTCAAGAACAAAACGCGCTAGACGAAAAAGTCTTTATGGAAGCTATTGAAAAAACCATAGAAATGGCAAATCAATGCGAATATTCACCACTGGATATATCAATTAAATATCCTATTATTAGCAATAATGATAAAGAAGATTTGCTAAACTGGGTAAGAAAAAAATATAAAGAAAAACTAAATGCAGGAATTATTGACAACGATTCTCGCTATGCGGATAATATTAAAGAAGAGCTAAGAGTTTTTGATAAAGTAAATATGTCAGGTTTTATGCTTTTTATGAGCCAACTTTGTACGTGGGCAAAAGAAAACGGCATACCTTTCCGGTCCGTGTAGGGGCTCTGTTGGAGGTTCTACCGTTGCATATATTACTGATATTATTGATGTAAACCCTATTAAATGGAACACTATTTTTAGTAGATTTTGTAATGAATACAGGGAAGAAGTTCGGCGATATAGATACTGATTGGGCTCCAGATGATAGAGAAAAAATTTACAACTATATTATTAATAGATTTGGTGAAGATAAAACGGCTTATATAGTGGCATTTGGAACAATTACAGATAAAGCTACGATTGACGAAATTGGCAGGGCTCTTAATATACCACTTACAGAAGTAAAAGAAATTAAACAACAATTTGAATCTCAGCCAGAACTTGCAAGAGAAAAATGGAAAGACCTGTTTTATTATTTTGACGGAATGCTAAACACCGTAGTTTCACAGGGCATACACCCTGCTGGCATAGTCGCCAGTCCAATTACATTGCCAAACAACTATGGAGTCTTTCATACAAAAGATGGCTTAATTGTGTTAGATATTGATATGGAAGAAGTTCACGAATGCGGTTTAGTTAAATATGATATTTTGGGCTTAAAAAATATTGGTATCATTAGAGATTGTTGCAAAATAGCCAATATCCCATATCCAGAAAGTCATAAAATAGATTGGGAAGATCAAAATGTTTGGAACGATATGATTTCATCTCCTGTTGGCATATTTCAAATGGAGGGAAATTACGCTTTTGAAAATCTAAAAAAATTTAGACCACATAAAATTAATGATATGTCATTAGTAAATGCAGCTCTTCGACCATCTGGAGCAAGCTATAGAGACGAATTGCTAGAACACCATCAACACAAAAACCCATCTCCAATTATTGATGAATTACTAAAAGACAACTATGGATTTCTTGTATATCAAGAGGACACGATTGCTTTCTTGCAAAAAATATGTGGTCTAACTGGCTCAGAAGCCGATAATGTTAGACGCGCAATAGGAAGAAAACAAAAAGATAGACTGGAAAAAGCATTACCACAAATACTAGAAGGATATTGTGAAAAATCTCCACAACCAAAGGAAGTAGCTGAAAAAGAAGCCAAAGAATTTTTACAAATCATAGAAGATAGTTCTAATTATCAGTTTGGATACAACCATTCAACTCGGATATTCTATGATTGGATATTTATGTGCATATTACCGCTACTACTATCCACTAGAATTTATATGTGCATATTTAAACAATGCAAAAACACAAGATGATATAATTATGGGGGCAGAACTTGCAAAACAAAAAGGAATAGAAATAAAGAATCCGAAATTTAGACACTCAATAAATAACTACTTTATAGACAAAGAAAATAACACAATTTATAAGGGAATTTCATCTGTAAAATTTTTAAATGAAAATTGTGCAAAAGAACTTTACATTAGAAAAGATAATGTATATAATAATTTTATAGATTTATTAGTTGATTTGGAAGAAAATTCTTCAATAAATACAAAACAAATAAAAATACTAATACAATTAGATTTTTTCGAGGAATTTGGAAAGGCGGGCACACTATTAAATATCTACAATGAGTTTTTTGAAGGTCAGTTTAAATACAAAAAGACTTATTGTGAAAAAACAAAAACTAAAAGACTAGAAGAATTAAAGGCATTAGAAATAGAAGATTGTAGTTTGCCAATTAAAGAGCAAATAGTGGCACAAACAGAATATTTTGGCAGCCCAACTATTATTAAACCAGAACTTAAAGGATATGCTTACATTATGGATATTGACACTAAACATTCGCCAAAACTAACAATATATGGTTTAGGAACTGGCAAAATTACAATTATTAAAACACTAGCAAAAACCTACAAAAAAAATGGCGGTCAAATTGGAGATATTATTGGGCATTGTAAATTAAAACAGAAAAATAAGTCTAAAAAAATTGATGATGAATGGGTAATGACAAATGAACTAGAGTGGTGGCTAGATGATTATGAGGTGGAAAAAATTGGCTTCTAAATTACAAATTATTGGAAATACACCGGATAAAACAAAAGATGTTAAAGATACAATTCAATATCTAGAAAATATTGTAATCAATAAAGACACACTAAAAACAATTAATACCACAGAGCTAGTCCAACAGATTAATAGATTATTACAATACATCGAAATCTTGTCATTATATAAAAAACCATCTATTAGACTTATAAAATTTTACAAGGCAACACTAAAAGAACTAAATAATCCATATTTAAAGCCACATAAGCGAAAAGAAATAAATATGCGTAAAGAAATATTAGAAGAATTGCTTTCAAAATCACAATTCAATGATTTTAAAATTGAAAGAAAGGATTATTGGGAAAACTATGAATAGAGTTTTTTTAGTAAGAATTAGGGGAAGTGACTTATTATTTAGTGAGGAAAAATTTTGGGATTTTTGCAACAAATGTAAACATCATAATTGGATTTTCTCTTTTGGTGACATTGATTCAAATGAACCACTAAAATCACCTAAAGAAATTTCGGTTAAGAATTTTAAAAAAGTTTTTAATTTAGAAAAAGTTAAACCATTGTTGAAGTATAAAATGACAAAGTATGGATCAAATATTGTTACAGATATGCCATTTTTTACAAAAGAAATTTATTTAAAATTTGGGGAAAGGATAGGGTGGAATGATAAATATTAATGCTATTACAGGGCATCTCACAAAAAAATTAGCCACTTTTTTAGGGGTAGTAGATAACTTATACCCCCAAAAAAATAGGCTTCCAGAATGGATGCTTCCAATTTTAAAGCCAATACCATATACTAAAAAAAATATGGTAGACAAAGACATAAAATTTAATATAACGGAAAATGTATGTGGGCTAACTGTAAATTTTGGATTTATTAGATATGGAATTTTACATAATTGTGTTGCTTATAATAAAAATGGTAAACAAATACCAGAAATTATTTCTAAATATCCAAAAATTCAAACTATCTTAGCCGACATACAACGACATTATAATACAAATGAAATTGTTTTGCAAGTAAAAATTTTAGAAAATAATAATTATTATAATATAATGCCAAAAATATTAGCATTTGCATTATATATAGACGGAATAGAACAAACATTAAAAGACATGGTTGAAATTTTAAGAGAATACAATATTGAAATAGTTCCGGTTTTAGGTCTAAACAAAACAATTAATCAAGATACAAAGGAAAAGTATAGCGGAAAATCACTTTTATCAAATGTGCCAAGTAAAGGAATAATTTGTACTAACCGACAAAAATCGCTATCTTTCTTATTATGAAACGAAAGGAGTTTAATTAAAAATGATATATGAGGATGGTGTAATAAGAACCGAAGAAGTAATTTGTAATGGGAAAGTTGAATTAAAAAAAATATATTTACAAAAGGAAAATGAAAACATAAGTGTATATACTATTGGAGAAAGAGATATTTATTTGGCTGGTGATATAGATACTAATAGTGTTGCAGAAGTAAACGCAAAAATGATTGCAGCCTTAAAAAATATAAAAAATGCGAACTCGACATTTAAAGGATATGATATTGGTCATATTAATATGTTTATACAAAGCGGCGGAGGTTCTATTCACGATATGTGGGGTTTAATTGATTTCATGTTAACATATCCCATCCCAATATTTACATATGCGGTTGGATTAACAGCAAGTGCAGCTTTAAGTATTTTTATAGCCGGAAGCATTAGATATGTTTTTCCACATACAACATTAATGTATCATGATTTGTCAGCTGGAAATAGTGGAAAACTTCAAGATATTAATGAGTGGAAAGAATATTTACAACTAGAACAAAAAAAAATAGAAGATTTTGTTAGAGCGCGAACACTTATGAAACAAAAGCAAATTAAAGAAATTAGAGAAAAGAAAAAAGATTTTTATATGGATGCCCAACAAGCAGTAGAATTAGGATTTGCAACAAAACAATTTGACTGCACAGATTGGGAAAACATTACTAGGGAATAAAAAAAATATTTAAAGATTTGTTCGCAAAAAAAAGAGAGCATATAGCTCTCTTTAAATTTTATTCCAATATTTCTACATTGCCATTATCTTCAACAGAAACCTCACTCTCTATTTTTTCTTCCGTATCAATATCTTGTTCAGTTATAAGCTCTACCGGTCTATCCATAAATTCATCTAAATATTCTGCTAATGGTTCATAATCTACTTCCAACACTATGCCTTCAACATATAAATCGCTTAGCTTGTCTAATGCATAACATGCAGAATATTCTCCACTTTCTACTAAATATCTTAAAGCCTTAACCTTTCTTTTGCTCAATATTTCTTTTCTTGTCATTTCTTATCTCTCCTTTTTACGTTTCTAATAAATCAAGTCTTGCTTCAATGCTTGCAAATGGATTAACCATATAATCAAATTGTATGTTTGGTGCTAAATCTGAACCAGTTGTAAATACTA
>JAEIGA010000672.1_pt1 | contig 50589 bp, 44 predicted proteins | sample 9270691 | NCBI WGS metagenome assembly JAEIGA01 (sample SAMN17057246, study PRJNA624740) | gut metagenome | biome: biome; isolation source: fecal sample | host: Bos grunniens | place: China: Xizang | collected 2019 | reverse complement strand
TGCTTTAAGTTTACCGATAATTTTATTCGGATTATTTTGCCTATAAGTGTGCAAAATCATGCAAGTGACCATGCAAGTGTACAAGTGAAGAAACTTATATCTATATTGACTAGAGAAATGGGGCGCGCTGAATTACAAGAACTACTATCTATCAAGAATAGAAACTATTTTAGAACTGACTATTTGAATCCTGCAATTAATCAAGGGTATGTAGAACCGACTATTCCTGATAAACCTAATAGTCAAAATCAAAAATACCGTTTGACAGCAAAGGGTCTTGCTTTGAAAAATAGCCTAACCAATAAGAAGTAATTTTACTCAACACATCATATAATAAAGAAAAAGTACTATCTTTGCATATTATATGATACATTGAGGTTATGACAAAGAGTACGATGGGAACAAAATTACCCCGAAAGTTGGAGCAGAAAATGCAGATTGTAGGCGATCAGATAAAGCTTGCCCGCTTGCGTCGTAATTTGAGCGTTGCACAGGTGGCGGAGCGTGCTACTTGTTCGCCCCTTACGGTATCACGCATAGAGAAAGGTGTACCAACAGTGGCGATTGGTATATATTTGCGAGTACTATATGCTCTGCAACTCGATGACGATATTCTATTTTTGGCGAAGGATGATATGCTTGGTAGGGCGTTGCAAGATATGAATTTGCCACAGCGTGAGAGGGCGTCTAAAAAGAAATAGTAGGCTATGAAAATTATATATATGCCGATTTTGATTGGCTGAAAAGGGAAAAGAAAATGTCTATCTACCCGTGCTGCAAGTCGATTGCGAAAACAGTTGTCAGTACACTACAATTATTTCTAAGACCGATAAATGATAATTTATAGAACTTACCATTAATCAATTGGTTACTAAAATAGATTCTCCTGTATCTCTGATTTTATTATAAATCTTCATTCCACACTCCGCAGGTCCTCCAACCGGATTGCCTACGCCGTAGGTTAAATCAAATTTCGAGCCACACTCAGAACAGTATGCAAACGGCATCTCCACCTCTAAACGAAATCCCGGAAGCGCCTCATACGGACATGCCAAATCACAACTTCTGATTAAACCCTCTAAATCTCTAAATATAATTATACCTCCATAACCCAATCTGAAATTAGATGGGTAAATCTCATCTTGTGAATAGATGACGCAACTGTTTACTTTCATCAGCGTCATATACTCACTATATGATGTCTTAACATATACTTCTGCCGAGGGGATGGCAGATTGATCGTTACGACAACTTGACAATATAACCAATAATAAAAATAGCTGAAACAATTTTTTACGCATACAAAGACTTATTTATCTCTTGCTCGATTTCTTATTAGGATTTCTCGAAAAAGATCCGGTTTATCATTTATAACCAAAGCATCGGGGAAATTCTCCTCCTCCAACAATTTGAATACAAGATCATACTTTGCCACATCATACGAGATATGAGCATCACTTCCCAAAATCACCATCAATTCATATTTCTTGCATAACCGAAGCAACTCTCGATTATATTCCCACGCATGTTCTTTGTTTCTGTTCGGATTCAATGAACTATTGTTGACTTCAAGAAGTATGCCATGCTCCTTTGCCTCTAAAACAATTTTCTCTAAATGCAATTCTGCCGTACCATCTGCAGGATGACTGATAATGTCAATCTTCGGGTTACGAATAACTTTTAACAATCCATCAGTATTTTCATCTACACTTCCCCTTCGGAAACACGCATTATGGATTCCAACTATACGAATCATCAATCTATCAATAGTAGATTCATCTATATCCAATTTTCCTGTACAATCCAACAAATTAATCTCTGCTCCGACTAAAATCTGAACACCATTTATCTCCTTGGGAATAACATGCATGTTACGAAAATACATAGGTGAACAAGCCCCTTGAATAGAGGGACCATGTTCTGCCATACCCAAGATATGCAGCCCCTTTTGACGAGCCGCTTCAGCCATCTCTTGCAGCGTACTATAAGCATGACCGCTGACTATGGTGTGTGTATGTACATCTAATAGTGGCTTTATCATGATAAACCGATTTAAATAATTAAGGGAATTTCTATAGATTACGTTTTATATTATTTATCCTCATCACCTTAGGGCAACTTCTAAAAGCAATCATCAATAATTACAATCTTTTACCTTAAATCTCAACTCGAAATATTTAAAAAATATCTCTTACAAATTCATAGACGTTGCCTAAAACAAATATAGGAAACTAATTTTATAAAACAAAATATTTTTCGGAATTAACCTAAAGTAACAAAAACAAACTTGATAGAAATACTAAATTATGGCGGATTTTGCGATAGATTGTTTTAGAAATATTATAAATAAAAAAATCCGATGTGAACCATCGGATTTTTTTCAACAAAACAATATTCAAGATAGGTTAGACTGGATATAGTATATTTATATAATAGGGTCAAATTTTGTTATTTCTCACATTACAAATGTACTGCTAATTCACTCTCAGAATGTGGAAAAAATGAAAAATTGTGTGGATAATTTTAAAATATTAGACCTTTAAAACTCTTTATTTATCGGTATTGTGGAGAATTTATGTGTAAAATTTTCAAAAAGACTTTATTTTTCTATTCGCAGAAAACAAAAACTATTATTTCAGAATCTTCAATACTACCCATCATTATAAGAGAATGCTTAAATAACGAGATTTCAAATTTCTATTATTTTTTTATTCTATTCCTAAATCTTTCCAGAATCATATATTAATATTGCAATAGAAATTTAATTATTAACTCTATAATACTTACAATTATGAATGCAAAGAAATTATTAATTGGTTTAGTATTGGCGGTTATGCCAATCGTAACAATGGCAGATGGTAAATTATCAAACAAACCTCTTCCTGAAACTATTTCAACATTTTTGAGCACACATTTTGCCGATGTAAAGGTGGCATTTCATAAAGAAAAAAATCGTTTAAGCGATGAACGCTACAATATACATCTTATGAATGGTACTGACATCGAAATGGATAGAAATGGTAATTGGACAGAGATAGATGGTCATAAAAATGCATTGCCGACATCTGTTGTTCCTGAAAAAATTCAAAAGTTTATTAGCGAAAATTATCCTAATCAAACCGTATTCAGTTTGGACAAAAAAGAGAGGGACAGAATCGAAGTAAAGCTTAGCAACGGCTGGGAACTTCTTTTCGATAAAAATTATCAACTGATAAATATAGATGATTAAGGATTATGTTTAAATAGTTATTATCTTGTCCTACTCATGGATTTACAATCTTGAGTAGGACAAGTTTTTTTTGCAACCCTAGAAGTTGTTTAAATTTTATCTCAAGCATATTTGAAAAAGACTTGCAAGAGAAGAGGGGTGTCAAAATTCAATTTTTGATGCGCCCTCTTTTGTTTCAAGAATGTCTTATTGCAAAAAAAAACGATACTATCTGTTGAATTTTAGTTCTATTTACTATATTTGCAAAAACAGAACGAAAAATTAATATAAATCGGGACTCTTTTGATTCGGTTTGAATAACAAAAAACATTCAACCTCGATTAAAAAATCCCCTTAAAAAAGTTTAAAGATATGCAATACGGACATTTTGACGACGAAAGAAAAGAGTACGTCGTTACAAACCCTGCGACTCCCAAATCATGGAGTAACTACTTGGGAGATACTCGTTATGGTGCAATCATCACAAACAATGCCGGAGGTTATTCTTTCTTCCGCTCTTCTGTACAAGGGTGTTTTCTTCGTCTTAAATTCAACACAGTTCCATTAGATCAACCGGGACGTTACATCTATCTACACGACTGTGAGACTAAAGATTTTTGGTCCGGTTCTTGGCAACCGGTAGGAAAACCTCTTGATCAATACAAGAGCGAATGTCGTCATGGTTCTGCTTATACCATAATCAGCTCAGAGTATAGTGGAATCAAAACTGAGACATTGTATTTTGTTCCAAAGGGACAAGAATTTGAGGTTTGGAATGTAAAGGTTACAAATAATAGCGATAAAGTACGCAAACTCCGTGCCTTTACGTATGCTGAATTTGCATCAAATTGGAATATGCATGATGACAGCAACAATCTTCAATACACTCAATACATTGTAAAAACCAGCTATAAAAATGGTTTTATCGATCACGGAAATAATCTATACATGCCGGAAGAACCTGAAAACTTCCAAAACAAAGACCAAGCAAGACACTCTTTCATTGGTGTAGTTGGTCAAAAGGTTACCGGCTACGATAGTGATCGTGATAAATTTATTGGTGCATATCACACATACGCAAATCCTCTTTCTGTTGTAAACGGTAAATGTGGTAACACTGTTACAGAAGGGGATAATGGTTGTGGTACGCTTCAAGTTGACTTAGAATTGGCTCCCGGAGAGACAAAAGAATTCTCTGTCGTATTAGGAATTGGTAAAGCTGCTGTTGAAGGTAAAAAAGCAGCTAAAATGGTATCAACACCTGAAAAAGTACAAGCTGAATACAAAAAAGTTGTTTCCTATTGGCATGGTCGCATCGAAGGTCTTAGCGCAAAAACCCCTGATGCTGCATTTAACAGCATGATTAATATGTGGAATCCATTCAACAACTTGATTACTTACGCATGGAGCCGCGCTGCTTCTTTGATTTATCGAGGAGAACGCGACGGAATGGGTTATCGTGATACTATCCAAGATATGTTGGGTGTTATCCATAACATTCCGGAAGAGGTGGTTGAACGTCTTGAATTGATGCTGACCGGACAAAACTCCAATGGTGGTGCTATGCCGGTGGTTAAACCATACGCTCACAATCCGGGTCACGAAGCTCCGACTCCGGAAGATGAATTCCGCTCTGACGACTGTATGTGGTTATTCTGCACAGTTCCTACTTATGTTAAGGAGATTGGTGACATTAACTATTATAACAAGGTGCTTCCTTACTCTGACAAAGGAGAAGGTACTGTTCTTGATCACTTGAAACGTGCTATCCAATTTAACTTGGATCGTTGCGGTAAAAACAATTTACCTTGCGGATTGAAGGCAGACTGGAATGATTGTTTGGTTTTAGGTGCTAAAGGAGAGACTGTCTTTGTTGCTATGCAGTTACGTTATGCTTTGACTGTCTATATCGACATTTGTAATCGTTTGGATTTACCAAAAGAGATTGAATGGGCTGAAGAACACCTTGCACAGTTGACAGAAGATATCGACAAAGTGGCATGGGATGGAGAATGGTACGTTCGTGCAATCAAAGAGGATGGTTACGTATTTGGTACTAAAAACGATCCTAACAATGAAGGAAAGATTTGGTTAAATCCTCAATCTTGGGCAATCATCTCCGGTCAAGCTCAAGGCGAACGTGCAGAAATTGTCATGAATAGTGTTGAAAAACACCTTGCTATTAAATATGGTTTGGTTCTTTGCGACCCTCCATACGAAAAGACAGAGGCTTCTGTAATTAAAGCTCCTTTGTTCATCAAAGGTATGAAAGAGAATGCAGCAGTATTCCAACACACTCAAGGTTGGGGTATTATGGCAGATTGTATCTTAGGTCATGGTAAACGTGCTTTCAAAAATTATAAGAACTACTTACCTGCTACTTACAATAAAATGGCTGAAGTTCGTCAAATCGAACCTTACGTTTATGCACAAACAACTTGTTCTACTTACAACATGCGCGCAGGTCAAAGCCGTTGCCCTTGGTTGAGTGGTACTGCTTCTTGGGCATACTTCACTGCTGCTCAATATATCTTGGGTATCAGACCAGATTATGATGGATTGATGATCGACCCTTGTATCCCTAATTGGAAAGGATTTACTGCAACTCGTCGTTTCCGCGGCAAGAATGTAAATATCACAGTAAAGAATCCTAACAAGGTGGAAAAAGGTGTTGTTTCTATCACTCTTAATGGCAAAGAGGTGGTAGGTAATGTTGTTCCTTTTGATAAAATGAAGAAAGATAATGAGGTAGTGGTTATCATGGGATAATAACACTTAACATTACGAAATTATGAAGTGCATTGATGGGTAATTCCGTCAATGCACTTTTTTCAAAAAAAATAAATCCTACCATACCATTATCCTACCATAAATAACTACATTTGTAAAAAAATTAACAACAATGAATAAACAGTCTGTTTTTATCGGAAATTTATTCCCAAAACTTCTTAATGAAGTAGAAAATTATCGTTTGGATAGTATATATATTTTGACAGATGAAAACACCAACCAACTATGTCTCAACCTTTTAGGGCAATTAAATCCATTACCCGAAAATATAATTAAGATTAAAGCAGGAGACGACAACAAAAACATTGAAGCACTTGCTTCTGTATGGCAACATTTGAGCAAACAGGGTGCCACTCGAAAATCTCTGCTTATCAATCTAGGAGGTGGGATGGTAACCGATTTAGGTGGTTTTGCAGCCTCAACATTCAAACGGGGAATGGAATACATCAATATTCCAACAACGTTATTAGGAGCTATTGATGCTGCTGTAGGAGGGAAAAACGGAATTAATTTCAACGGACTTAAAAATGAGGTAGGAGTTATAAATCCTTCTAAAAGTGTTTTAATTGATGTGCGATTTTTTAAAACTCTTGACCACGAAAATTTTTTATCGGGTTATGCAGAAATGATAAAACATGGACTTATCTCGAACAACGAAGTTTGGAATCATATCGTAGATTTTGATTTATCTCAAATTGATTACGATCATCTCCCCGTCCTTCTACGTGAATCTATCGAAGTTAAACAAGAAATTGTAAAAACAGACCCTACAGAAAAAGGGATTCGTAAAGCTCTTAACTTCGGTCATACCATTGGACATGCGTTTGAAAGTTATGCATTAAAATCCGGACAAACTCAGTTACATGGTTATGCTGTTGCGTGGGGAATGATTTCCGAACTTTATTTATCCTACAAAAAGTGTAATTTGGATAAAGAGATTTTACGTCAGGCAGTCTCTCTTATCAAAGAGAACTATGGAGCATTAAATATCACATGTAAAGAGTATGATTTGCTCTATGAACTAATGACACATGATAAAAAAAATGAGGGAGACGGAAGAATATTATTTACGTTGTTAGGCGGAATCGGAGATGTTCGCATCAATACCGATGTAACCCAAAAAGAGATTTTTGAATCGCTTGACTATTACCGCGATTCTGTCGGATTGTAATATACAAAAGAATAGTGATGGATTTAATTGTTAGTCACCCAACAAAAAATATTTCCGGCGAGGTTATACTGCCGGCATCCAAAAGCATCAGCAACAGGGCTCTGATCATTAATGCACTCAGCGGAGCTAATGTCAAGGTGGAAAATTTAGCCAAATGCGATGATACAGACGTTCTTTTAAAGTGTTTATGTAGTGCGGATAACCGGTTTGATATTGGTGCTGCAGGGACTGCCATGCGCTTCTTAACAGCCTATTTATCTAATAAATCAGGAGATTGGCAAATAACAGGAAGTGAAAGGATGAAACAACGTCCTATCGGAATTCTTGTAAATGCACTAAATAGATTAGGGGCAGAAATTCACTATACAGAAAATGAGGGATTCCCTCCCCTTTCTATTAAGGGGAAAGCTCTTGAAGGTGGCTATTTAGAACTAAATGGCGGAGTTAGCAGTCAATTTATCTCTGCCCTACTGATGATTGCTCCAACGCTAAAAAAGGGATTAAAATTACACTTAGTCGGAAATATCGTCTCAAAGCCTTATATCCGAATGACTTTAGAGATGCTTCATGAATTTGGAGTTGAATCTACTTGGGAGGAGAATGATATAACCATTGCTCCTCAACCCCTCAAACCGATTATTTATGACGTGGAATCTGATTGGTCGGCTGCTTCATATTGGTACGCTATTACTGCGTTATGTGAAGAAGGCGAAATCAAATTGCCAAACCTCTATCGAAAGAGTTTGCAAGGAGACTCCCAACTAAAGGAAATTTTTACCAATTTAGGAGTCGAAACGATATTTGATGAAAGAGGAATCATTCTATATAAAAGCAAAATTCCTCAATCAAAATTCTGCTATAATTTTGAATGCGAACCGGATATTGCGCAAACAGTTGTTGTAACTTGTTGTGTCCTAAAGAAAACATTTCATTTTAAGGGTCTGCAAACTCTAAAAATAAAAGAAACCAATCGAATTGAAGCCTTAATTAATGAGTGTAAAAAATTAGGATACGTTCTGTACGAACCAAACGAGGGAGAGTTGGCATGGGATGGTACACTATGCGAAAAAGAGATTGTTCCGGAAATAGAAACCTACAAAGACCACAGAATGGCTATGGCCTTTGCTCCAGCTTGCATTAAGTTAGGAGAAATAAAAATTAAAGATGCAATGGTGGTCACAAAATCCTATCCAAACTTCTGGGAAGACTTAATAAGCATGGGGTTTGAGATTAGAAAATAAAATGTCTATTAAAAAATCAAACAAAGAATAGAAACCTAAAAGCTATATAGGCTATCAGTTTGGAGTACAATCCTTTATAATATTTCTACATACTTAAAATTGTTAAGTTGTATTCTACAACTACAACTCGTTATGTATCAACTTATATGCAATAGAACCTTTAGGAGGGGTTGCCGGATTATCATTCCGATTGAACCACCTTGCATCACTCAACTCATCCTCCTGAATCTTTATCTCACCACTCTCATATTCTGCAGTAAATGCGAGCATTAATTGTGCAGGGAAAGGCCAACTCTGACTACCTTTGTAACAGATATTCTTAACCTTGATACCGGTCTCTTCTGCGATCTCTCTGCGTACCGCTTGCTCTGCCGTCTCTCCAGCCTCCATAAAACCTGCTATACAGGCATAAACCTCTTGATTTCGCTGCGTATGCTTCGCTAGGAGTATCTCTTCACCTCGCCTAACCAAAACTATCACACAAGGCTCTATTCGAGGAAAAATCAACTTTTTGCATTGTGGACACTCCATAGCACTAAAGGTCTGATGAAACGTGAGTGAATGACCGCAATGACAACAAAAGCGATTATCTTGTACCCAACTCCGGATAGCCTTTGCACGAGAGAGACGCAACGTCTCTTCCTCCCCCCAATCCGCAAAATAACTTCTAATGGGATAAAGAGAATAATCGGTAGAAAGATTTTCAATCGAATCCAATCCCAACACACAATAGTTATACTCACTCTCTTCGATAAAATCACCACCCCCATAACTATTTTTAAGGTAGTGCAAATCATCAAAGGAAAGCAATGATCCATCGTGTTTGAGAATTAAATCTCTTCCTACAACAGCATAACATTTGCTATTTGTCGCTTTTGGATTAAGTACGAGTGCCATATTATGTTCGATATAAGAAAACTAAATTTAGGTGAGTTTTATAAATTTGGTCGATATGATTTTGAATTTGATTCGGTTGTTTCTATTTATAAAAAAGCGATGCGAGCATCGTAACTGAATGAATAGAAGCAAGATTGTAGAAGTCGTTTAAAGTAATTCATAGAACTTACCTTTACTTACCATTTAAAACTAATTTTACCCACTTGTCAAAAAGCAACCCCCAATCTTTGGTCTCCTCAGACCAAGTACGGAGCATCCCAAAACCATGGCCTCCTTTCTCAAAAAGGTGAAACTGACAAGGAATATTTTTAGACTGTAGAGCCTCAACCAAAGCAACACTATTTCTATAATCCACCACATCATCATCTTTACAAGCAAGCACAAAAAATGGTGGTAAATCCTCTTTTATTTGTTCCTCCATAGAAAATATTTCCCACTCTTCCTGAGTAGAACGGTTTGTTAAAAGGTTTTTTCTTGATTTCTTATGCACCAAACTATCCTGCATGGAAACAACGGGATAGATAGGGCAAACAAAATCAGGACGTAAAGAGATATCAGACGTAACCTCTTTGCGATTGAGAAGAAAGTTTTTATCAGAAAATACCGCACCCATCGTCACTAGATGACCTCCTGCAGAAAATCCCATACATCCAATATAATCACTCTTAATGCCCAACTCTTTTGATTGTGTACGCACAATATACACGGCACGTTGTAAATCTTCAATCATAGCAGGATGATGATTGAGCCTCACACCCACTCGATAGCGTAACACACAAACATTATACCCTAAATCAATCAAATAACTTGCAACCTCTTTCCCCTCATTAACCAAACCTAAATGGTGATAACTTCCTCCTGGGCAAACAATCACGGTTATTCCATTCTCTTGAGGTGCTTTATACAACCACATTTCAGGATGACGTTCCTTGACATCCAGAGGATAATCCCACAATTTTATCACCTTATCTTGGGCGTTTAATCCGAAACAAATAGAGACTGAAATTAACAAAAAAAACAACACCTTTTTCATTTTTCAACCTTAAAATTTTATTCTACTTCATACACTAAATTCTTAGGAACCGATATGCAATTCCTTGCTATAGAAATCTTATCAGAATCGGGATCTGTTGCAATAATTTTCAAGTTCTTTTTCACCAATGCAGCCAACAATGCAGGCTCTCCTTGCCCGCAATTACGAATAGTATATTCTCCTTCGTCCGGCATTTGTGCAACCAGATGAGCATACTCATCTATCTTTTTCAAATTGGCTCTTGCTTCTCTCTCAATTTCCAATCCTTTGTAGATATAATTATGATAAACCAAATCTTTGTAATAATAGATATTCTCTATCTCTTTGCTCATATTTTCGTACTCAGCTTGGTAATATTTTCTTACCTGTTGGGCTGAATTTCTTGCTCCTAACCCCTTTCGCATAGGCGACTCTGAAGTGATACGTGGCAAAATCTTCACATCAACGCGTCCCTTACGAAGTAAAAATTCTTTTTTCGGAAAGACATGTCCAACCCCATGAAGCATCAATGGTATAATATCCACATTCAACTCATTTGCTAAATGGAATGCACCTTGATAAAAATGTAGGATGGAGCAATCTTCAGAACGTGTTCCTTCCGGGAATATCAATATTGAATAGCCTCTATCCACCGCTCCTTTCAAAAGTTTCACACACTTCTCATCCAACCCTTCAGAGACGGGATAAAACTCTGCAAATCTAATAATATTACCATAAAACGGGCAATTCCAAACCCATTTATTGGTCAAACAGATAATCTTTGGATTCAACATCAACGTGTACATCAAATCCAAGTGAGATTGATGGTTGCTTATGATGATTCCGGGTTTGGAGAAATCTTCGTTTGCGGTATTCGAAACAAAACAATCAATTTGAGGAATAACCTTCACCAAAGCTCTAAAAGTATTACAAAGATAAACATGGAATTTTAGTCGATTTTCCTCACTCTTTCCTCCTACAATCAATAAAACAAATCCAACCGTTGTAAGAATAATACTTCCTACGATAAAGACAAGGAAAGAGAAGATTGTAATCAAAAGATTTTTCAAAGTGATCGGCATTAAACGATAACCACTTTTTGTACATGTCAACCACTTAAATATCAACGGAGGGAAGAGATAAGCCATCAACAATACTGTTGCCATTCCAATAATGGTAACCTCTGCCAACGATCTCATTGCCGGATGCTGTGCTACAATCAAAGTTCCTATTCCTATAAACATTATCGTAGCAGATAGTAAAACAGAGTTTTTGTAGGACGCCAATACCTTTTTTCGATGGGTATATTCGCTCATCAAACCTTCTGTTACAAATATTGTATAGTCATCACCCTGACCAAATATAAAGGTAGCTAAGATGATATTGACAATATTGAAACGCATATCAAATATTCCCATTATACCCAATATCCAGATCCATGAAATGGAGAGTGGAATGATTGCCATCAAACTTAATTCGATTCTACCGAATGACAATGTCAAGAAAAGAAATACAATAAAGGCACAGATATAAAGCACATAATTAAAATCATCCGATAGATTTTCAACCATCTTAGACAAGAAAGAGCGGTTGTCAAAGGCATAGAGATCTTCTCTTAGTGAATCTAATAAAGTAACCACATTATCAACTTTATCAGGCTCACACTCTAGGATGGAAAAAAGTGCAGGTTTTTCTCCGTTTGAGAGAAGATAATTTTTTCCGAAGGATTGCAATAGAGGCTGAAAATATTCTAATTCCTGCACTTGAAACTCTTTGTGCAGGGTAGAGTCAAAATGGGCAAAGGCATCCGATTGAAATCCACAAGCGATTTGAGCTTGCGATAATTTCGACAAAAAGGGTTCTTTTCTATCTCGCCAAAAGGCATTCCATTGTTCAATTTTTTGCGCTTGAAGTTGCTTGGAAGGTATAAAGATTGAAAGCCCTGAATTTTTTACGATTTCACCGCTATTTTGCAAAGAATCGATTATCGGGAAAACCATTTCAAACTGCTGCAATGCATCTTCCATTGTATTTCCCTCACTCACACAATAGACTTTCGGGTAACCACTCTCTGTTTCTGAAATCAACTTTTGCAAATTTATGCGCTGACTCTCTGTCATAAAATTGATTTTATGCATATTGGTCTCAAACTCGGTCTTGCCACTAAAGTAGAATAGAGGAATCGTTACCAATATCAACAAAAAAATCAAGATGGGTTTCTCTTCTGGATCCATTTTGGCTAGGGAACCAAAAAAGAGGTTGTTACCTTTCTTCGTATAAGAGGGTTTATCTTTGATAAAATGGGGCAAAATAAGCAACACAAAAAGAATTGTTCCTATTAACAACAGAGCCGAAAAGAGCCCCATATCTTTCATCGCATCTGAACTGATAAAGAGCAAACTTAAAAAAGCTCCTACCGTAGTTACGTTCCCAATTACCAGAGGAGCTGTTATATCTTTTATGGTCTGACCCGCATTCCCATTCTCTTTGTAATGCGCTAAGAAATGAAGTGGGTAATTAACAGCTATTCCGACGATAATAGAACCAACACCGACAGAAATAATCGAGATGGAATCTTTGAATATTGCTAAAAAAGCCAACGAAAATAGAACTCCAAATACAATAGAAAGACTAATTAACAAAAGGGAGCGAAAACTACGATAAAACAAAAACAGAATTATGAGTATCAAACCTACAGCAATCACTACAGAAAGAAGTGTATCTCTCTTTATTTGATCTGCATTCTCCAACGAAATAATTGCAGACCCTATACTTTCTATCGAAACCTCCTGATTGTGATTATTCTCAATTGAAAGAGCAGATTCTTCAATCAATTTAATCCACTCTTTATTCAGTAGGGTCTCGCTGGAAGGACGATCAGAAGTCAATGTAATCAATACCGATTCACCTGCCTTATCAAAAATATATCCTGCTTTAAGGTGATAACCACTTGTAGCCTCAACACCTCTCAATTTCATAAGAGCAGAAGAGGATATGTAAAGGGGGTCAATCACCATAAGTTCTTTTATCATTCCACTACCCGGCGATTGTAGCAGAGCAACATTGTTTTGCATAATGGATGAAACAGCTCCGTCGGTAGCAAGGATTGAATCTATTCGTTGATAATCTTTTTCATCCAAATAGAGAGGGATATTTTTTGCGATAAATTGGGGAATTTCTGTAATCTCTGCCCCATCAGTTTTGTAAAATATCTCTTGAGTTAATCCCAACGTATCCCTTTGTTTCAACTCTTCTACAAATTGGTCTGCAACCTCCATCAAGAAAGACTCTCTACCATCTCGAGCCGAATCAACAGCAGAAATAATTACCATGATTTTATTGGCAGAACCAATCTGTTTGTAGGCATGATTAACTCTTTGATTGCTCTTCTTTTCGGGTAAAAAGGAACTAATATCCTCTTCAAACTTAACAGATGAAAGAGCCAACAACAACAATAAGACAATCAACCCAAAAACTGACCAAAGCAATTTAGGTTTAGCAGAAAAATAATTATAGAGCGAATAGATGTAATCTTTCATTTTTATCTCATTGTTTTGTCACTTTTTACAACCTTTAATCCCCAATAATTTCCTAATCAGCATAGATGGATAACCATATATTAGCGCCAACACACAAAGTAAGGTATTCAACAAAGAGATTCTTAAAAAATCCATTCCGGGGCGAAAATGACTAACTCTCTCCTCTTTTGGTGGATAATAGACATGAATGGCTCTACTAACTATCGGGATATTTTTCCACGCACAACGTACCAACAACTCCAACTCCGCTTCGTAACGGTTATTAATTGGAGTCATACCTCCCATTACCTCTAATGGATAGAGACGATAACCGGTTTGCGTATCAGGCAAGGAAATTGCTGTTTGAACGGTAAACCAAAAGTTAGAAAAGCGATTGGCAAAACTATTTTTTTGCGGCATATTAGGTACATTGAAAGAGCGACTCCCTACGATGATTGAATCCGGATTTTTCATGTTTTCATCGGCAATCAATGGTAAATCCGATGCTAGATGCTGTCCATCTGAGTCCATGGTAATAACCGACTTAAATCCGAGTTTCTTAGCTAATCTAAATCCGGTTCTCAAGGCATAACCTTTCCCTTTATTAGGCGAGTAACATGCAACCTTCACATGCGGATAGTTAGTCAATAACAATTGTGTTTCATCATTCGATCCATCATTTACGACAATCAAATCATCACAATACTCCAAAACACTCTCTATCACCTGTCCCAATGTCCCGGCATTGTTATAGGTAGAAATTAAAACAGCAATGCCGTTTTGTTTGAAATAGTCGATACAATCGTTATTTTTCATCTATACTAAATGTTCAAAATTTCAATAATTTCAGAAAACTATAATTCTACAATTTCCAAATCCATCTTGGTGTAAGTTGTTATATCCGAACTCACTATCGCCTTACAAAGCAAAGAGGAATTTTTTTGAAAAAACTTCAAAGTCACTTTCAACTTTGACTCTTCATCGGGATTGATAACTTGCAAAAATTTCAAATTACTAACCGAACGAATTTGCATGGAAGAGTTCAATATCTTCTCGGCACAACACTTCACAATATCAACAATACATGCTCCGGGAAGAATGGGATTACCAGGGAAATGAGCAACAAAAATCGGACTGTTACGATTCAATGTAACATCAATACAACTCATTAACTCCTCCTCTATCACCTCTCCTATTTGATATAAACGATTCAGTTCCATTTTACCTACTTGATAATAAAATATACACCCAAAGCAACAAATATCACCCCAATCCATCGAGTTCCAGGGATTGATTCGTGCAAAAACAAACATGCCGCCAACAAACCAAAAACATAGCTTAAACAAGTTAATGGATAAGCCACCGAAAGCGGATAATGCTTCAATATATATAGCCACAAAATTGTAGCACTTCCCATGCTTATTCCCACCAATAAAAACCACCAATTGGTGAGCTGATCAAGAAAAAATTGAATACTCCACGTAAACTTACCCATTTTAGCAAGTGCCATTTTCAAAAAGAGCTGTCCGGATGCCAAACAGAACGATTGAATTAACGAGAGTATAAGTAATTTTATCATATCGAAAGAAGCATTATAGAATGATCTCTATTTTGATAATGATTATGCAACAAAATGGTACGCGGACGATTGTTCCCTGTTCCTTCTTTATAAATGATATGCATCGGAATTTCTCCACGCTTCAAACAAACCGAAGAGAGATACAATCCCATAGCAGACATTGTGAAAGAGTCGCCAAAAAGGTGCTTGAAATAGAGTTGTTGAACTCCCGGAAAAAGAGATCCTGCCACCTCTGCACAAACCTTATCATTATCCACATCTCCATTATAACCCATCACAACCGCATCAATATCAGACTTTGTCAACCCATTCTGTCTCAACAATGAGTTAATCCCCTCATCCAAACGTTGCATTGAAGGTTTGTAGAATAGATCTATTCCCAAGAAACGACATAGAGCATCTTCACTAGGTTCACTACTCAACCAAAAACTCATTGCAGTCTCTCCGGAAAAAGTTCCCGGAGTTGTACTCCCTTTAAGAGCATCCGAAGAGAAAGTCTCTTTTTTCCAAAATCCGATTTGATCAAATAACTGATAATAAGCCGGTGTCATCTCGTCATGTCCTCCCAACAATATATTATTTGCGCCTTTCAAGAAGTGCATATATGCCTCAAAACAAACGTTATCGAATGAAGTGCCACGATGCGCACAAGTGGAGTTATAACCATGACATTTAAAATTCAAAGCAATTTGCGAACCAATTGTATTATGCGTTGAATTCATAAAACTGGAAGGAGGCAACATCTCTTCATTATTTTGCAACAAGGCATCCAAGAACTTTTCTGTATCCTCCACCGAGCCCAAACCGGTTCCAGTCAAGATTGCATCTAACTCTGCCCTTTTCTCTTCAGGAACAACAGATTTTGATGTTGCAATAGCCCGTTTGATCACCCGTCCCATCCGACGAGCTTCCATCACAGAGACAAAGGGTTTAAAGTCCGGATCCAACGAACGATTATGTCCTTGAGAGTAGTATATTGGATTTTCAAACCACTCTTCACTCAAGGGATTTTGAATAGAAATTTGCGCTGCTGCTCGGATATAAATTTTCATTAAAAATAGATTTACAATTTAGAAACTGTTCAGAAGCTACTCACTCCTATAACTTCGAGAAAATACATGAAGAATCATTTCCACCAAACCCAAACGAATTATTCATCACATGTTTCAACTCTACTTGCATCATACACTTTTTTACCGGAATCAATCCCGTTTCCTCTATTGGGTTTTCGAACCTTACACATCCTGGAATAATACCATTTTGCAATGCTAAAATAGAGATTACAGCCTCGATACCACCTGCTGCACTTGTAGTATGCCCCGTCAATGACTTTGTAGAAGAAAAATAGGGAACTCTCTCTCCAAAAATTCGTTTAATAGAAACACTCTCACTTAAATCATTATTACCCGTTCCTGTTCCGTGTGCATTAATATAATCAATCTCTTCCGGCACTAATCCTGCATCTTCCAAAGCCTTCTTCATTGCCAAGTATGCACCCTCACCGGTTGGAGAAGAGGCTGTTTGATGGAATGCATCACAAGCATTCCCATAACCTGACAATTCACATAAAATCTCTGCATTTCGAGATTTTGCACTCTCTTCACTCTCTATAACAATATATGCGGCACCCTCTCCTAAATTCAAGCCATTTCGATTGGCATCAAACGGATTACACACATCCTTGTCCAAAATCATCAAGGTATTAAAACCATTTAAATGAAACTTACTTAACGACTCTGCACCACCAACAATTGCAGCATCAACTCTGCCGGAACGAACCATCTCTCCACCAACAATAATTGAATTAACTGCAGAGGAGCATGCGGTTGATATTGTTGACATTAAATCAAAGCGACCAAAAGAGGCAGCAATCATCTCTGTCCCTGCTCCACAATCATGCACCGCTATATATTCTGTATTCTTGCCTTCAAAAAAATCCAAATAATAACGTTCGCTCTTCTCCATTCCTCCAACTGTAGTACCATTTATAAAGGCAACACGGAAGGTATCGTTTATACCGGATTGCTTCACTGCCTCTTCCATCGCAATCCGACCTAACAAAGGAGTCCGAGTAATCACAGAATCCGAAGAAATCCCCAAAAAAGACTTTAATTCATCATCACTCATTTTCACCTCTCCAACAGGAATGTCAGTATGTTTCGTTGCTAAATATTTAACTTTTCCAACTCCACTTTTCCCCTCTTTTAAGGCACACAAATGAGCATCCTTTCCGATCCCTAAGGCGGAAACGATACCCAGACCCGTAACGACAATACGTTTTGCCATTATTTGGTGCGATTCTTAGAAATGTATTCTGCCATTACTCGAACAGATTGAAAAATAGATTTTCCCTCTGCCGAATTTGCCAACTTAATTCCGTAATTACGCTCCATTAATACGATTAACTCTAAAGCATCGATAGAGTCCAAGCCTAATCCTTCTCCAAAAAGAGGCGCATCAGAATCAATATCCTCCGGAGTCATCTCCTCCAAATTCAAAGACTTGATAATCTCTTCTTTCAACTCTAAAATTAAATTATCCATACTATAAAACTGTTTTATGTAATTATTTATCTGCAAAAATAATGATTATTTACAAAAGATAAATCCTATCGAAAGAATTTTGAGTTTAAATCGGGTTAAATTTCTTTCGATACTTACTATTTTGTAATAAAAAACTTCTATAAATTAAATCAAGATAACTTTGCAACGATACTATTAATACCACTTACTCACCTCTGCTTCACTCCACACTGCAATTGATCCTTCCTCTTCGTTGGAAAGTCTAAATAGCAACACGTCACACTTTCCCTCCAAGTATTCGACCCACCCTATCAACATCTCTTTAATTCCTTTCCCCGACATAAATCCAAGTTCTGCCCTGTCACATAACTTTGATACAGAGAACTCTTCATCGATATAAAAAGAGGTCTCTCCTTTGATTTTATGACGAATAGCAATCTCTCCGGTAACAATATTCGCCAACGTATATACAAATACTGCAGGACTTGGAAAGTAGTTATTTTGATCTTTGATTGTCTCTTGATAGGATAAATCATTGTCTAAAGATGATGACCGATTGCTCAACAAAATAGAAAAATCAGGACGTTCAGATCTTTCTTCAACTCCGGACATCGACAACTCTGCCGCCAAAAAACCTATTTTACAGAGATTGTCCATTTTGAAAAATTTAGGATATTGAAGATTTAACCCTCTGTAAATCTCCACAAGCCAACTCCCCTCTTCCGAGTTCTTTGTAAGAAGAACCGAACCATTATGAAGCAATTGTTTGTTGGTAATTCTAACAACCGAATGTATATATTTTTTATCCATTATCCTCTGATTTTATTCCTTTATCATCCTATTTTCTCAAAACATATCGCGGCATTACTTCCTCCAAAACCTGAAATAATTTTCAAAAATGAAGTTCCTTGACAACTTTGAGTCTCTTTATTGATTGTAATCTCTTTAGCTACACCGAATGTCTCATATCCTGCTGTACCTAGTATGGTATTATCCAACAATGCATAACCAGAAATAATTGTCTCCAAGATTCCTGCTGCACCTAACGTATGACCAAAATATCCCTTTAAACTATTCACCGGCAAATGTGCCAACCCTGAACGTTCTATTGCCCACGACTCCATATCATCATTGTACGGAGTTGCTGTTCCATGGGCATTTATAAAGGCCAACTTATTACTATCAACTCCGTTCAACGCCAATTGAATGGCATTGTAGAGCCCCTCACCGGTGCGTGATGGCCCTGAGATATGGTTGGCGTCGTTTCGGTTGCCTCCTCCTCTATAAACAATTTGTCCTGTTGAAGGTGTTCCTCTACGATAGATCAAAGTAGCAGCTGCCTCTCCTAAATTCAATCCCCTACGATTAGCATCAAATGGTTTGCATTGTTCGTTAGACAGTGCCTTAAATGACTGAAAACCGGAGACAACAAATTTCGACAAGATATCGGCTCCTACCACAACGGCATACTCATACCCCTTCTGCAACATACAATCTATTGCATATAACTGAGCAGCTACTCCGGATATGCAGGCATTGCTTACTACTAACACATCATTAGGATTGCCAAAAAAACTTCCAATCAACTGTGCAGAACGCCATAAATGAACCCTATCAACTTCGTATCCTTCATTAGACTCCAATAAACCTATATTTCCTTTTGTCGTTGATAGAACAAAAAGTACAGACGGACTTGAGGGATCGATCTGCGCCGCTCGGATCGCCTTCGAAGCAGAAAGAATCGCAATTTTCTCGAAAGAGGTATATCTAACCTCTCCACCATAAAATTCAGCAAACTCCTTGTTAACAAGATCCCAATCTAATAACGAGGAATAGAAAGGTTCTACTCCCGAAAATAATCCGGTATGCACCTTTCCTAAAGTAACGCCGGACTTTACCTTATTGAAGTTTTCTTCCGAAGAAAATCCTAACGCCGAAATAATATTATCACTTACTTTGTAAATCATTTTTCAAACTTTTTCCTTATCACCCTTATCCTGTAATGGCTACTCGAATCTCACCTTGGGCAATCAATTCCTCTCCTGCTTTTATTTCTGCATTGTAAATAGACATATTCATAACTCCGCCCATTGTCTCTTCAACAGTGGTTATTAAATCTTCTCCTCTGTGAGGCAACCGAAAAATTTTCAAACTCTTTATCGCTGCAATAACACCAACTTTGATTAAATTCGTTTTTTTGATATGAATTTCAACATACCCGATATGTGCAGCCGCCGTTTGCGCAATATTCTCAATCAAACCCGCTTCGGTAAAAAATTCACCTCGAAAAAGCGGATTCTCTTGCCGTACAATAAAATGGGTGATGCAATGCTTTTCTCCGCCCGAAAGGATCTCATCTACCATTAAGAAGGGACGCTTCTGCGGCAAATATCTATCAATCGGTAAAATCTCTATTACTTCACTCTCTTGCATACTACCAAACTATGTCCCATCCCTAAACCATCATGTATTGTCTCTACCTCTAACCCAGCTTCTCGGATACAGCGGAACATATCTTCTGAATAATACATTTTACTGTTTCCATTCGCCAATGCGGTAAAGTATATACTTGTTTGCGCCAAACAATAAGACGCAGTTTCAAATTTTTGACGATCCCAGAAGGTCTCCATAATGTATAATTTTGTTCCTTCGTCCATTGCCTTAGCTGCTCTCGACAGGATACTTACAACCTCTTCTTCGCTAAAACAATCCAAAAACTGACTCATCCATATCACCTCAAAACCCGTTGGGAAATCCACTGATGGGTCCAATAAATTTTTACCGATTCCGTGAATACGTTCTTTCCCCTCAACATCTTTTGTATGTTCTCTCATCAATTCCAATTGTTGCGGTAAGTCCATAATGGTAACGTGAATATTATCCTTGAAATTTACGCAACATGTTGCAAAACGTCCTGTGTTTCCTCCTACATCCAATAATTGTGTTGCTCCATCCTTAAAAACAATTTCCATTGCTTGATCAAATGAACAATTGGAATAATAATGGTCAAATCCAAACCAACTTTTTTGTACCTCTTCCGGCAATGATGATAATCCTTCATATATGGTTGGCCACTGACCAAATACTTTTAAACCCTCAGGTTTGCCATTCAATATAGAGGCTTCTAAATCAAATAATCCCAAGTAATTGACATCATGATTGAAATCTAAATTCACTCTTGTCATCTTGTCATTTAACAAAAACCATCCCGCCTTAGAGATAAAAAACTTTTTATCTTTTAGCAATACCGTTCCAATTGTCAATGACGACTCCAATAAACATTGAACACCATATTCAGAGATTTTAGTTTTCTCTGAAACCTCTTCCATTGTCAAGCCGCTTTTATTATCATCGAGGAGTTGTAAAATTCCAAACTTAATCATCAATCTTGATACTTGAAAAACAACCGGACCAAAAGCAATTTCTTCTGCCAATCGTTGCGCTTGCAATGCTGTTAATCTATCTTTTGAATAGAGTTCTTTTTGTGGGGACTGCAATTCCATATTCTTTTGTTTTAATTGTTATAATTCTGTTTAATTTCTTTTCATTATATGGTTATATTTATTTCCCCCAAAATGGATAAAAATTAAACCATTGTTCGGGATATTTTTTTACTACATTTTCCAACTCTTTTACGTAACTTTTTGCATATGCTTCTGCTATCTTTACTGAAGATTCTTCACCTTCCGGGAATGGCAGTTCTCTTAAATAAATTCTATAATTAAGACCTTTCTCTTTCATTACAAAGTAGGCCAACATCGGCACCCTCAATTGTCCTGCAATTCTAAACATCCCGGCGGGAAACATTGCCTCCTCACCTAAAAATGGAAGATTAAATGATTTATGACTCCCCATCATACGGTCGCAAGCCACCATCACAATTTCACCCTTTTCTAACACATTTTTTATGGTGAAAAGATGTGACATATCACTCATTACAGGTACAAAATTGATTTTAGCATCGCCAAACACTTTATCTCGTTGTGCCTGAAATGAAGCTCTTTCCCCTCCAAAAATTATTCCATTAATAACCTTCTTCTTATCTTTTATTCCAATGCCTCCAATTTCAGGATTTCCTACATGCGCACCTGCCATAATAAATCCCGACTCTTTCTCAAAATACATCGAAACTGAAGCTTCACTCTCCACTTGAATTTTAAACTGAGAGGCGTTACCTGCCAATAATGCAAACTTATCCAAAACAACTTTTCCGAACGTTAGATGATTGATATAAGTGTAGTAGAATGCCTTCAAAGATGAGTAATGAAAACGATTCTTAAAATAGGAATAGATGGCATTATAACCCCTCCTTGCAAAAAGAAGATAGAATGGTATAACCACATAGAGTATCGGATAGAGTACTCTGACACTTACTTTATTCAAAAACCAAATAAGAAAACCTTGTCCAATCCGTCCTCCTCCTGTTTTCCCTTCCCATTTATCACTTTTTACTTCCATATAAAAGACGATTCAAACTTACAATAAAAATCAAACCTATATAACATCGGTTAGAGCATTTGCATCCTCCTCCAAAAAATCTCTAACATCACGAAAAACCTTTTCCAAGAAGCTCATTTCCTTCGATAAAAAGGGATAAAATTCAGGCCAATCTGATCGTCTATGAAGATCAATTCCGGATTTTTGCTTGTAAATTCTTGAGACATACTTTCCACAAGGTTTTTGATGCGACTCTTCCCAAATGGAATCCGGGAAATGCTTATCTACAATGCTTTTGAAATTTGCCATCGTTTCCATCATCTTTTTGCGCTTGGACTCTCGTGAATGGTTAAACTCCAATATCACAAATGCACCATCTCGGTTGGCATCAAATTTCATTTCAACACCTTTAATTTTGGTATTGTATAGAATCCATTTCTTTTTTCTATACTTAAAACGTGGCAATTGGGCACAGAACTCATCAAATCCCGACCAAAAATCACGTTTTAATTCTTTCATTTCTTCTCTTGTGTACATATCTAAGATTTTTCGCAAAGGTACGATAATCACACAAGAGAACAAAATTTTAGTTACTGATTAAAAAACCGGTTAAATTTTTACGTACAGATTTTTATCATAAGTTTCGGAAGCTTTGAGATTGTTTCTGACCTGTTTTTATTCATCTTTTTTGATAATAGTCCACAACTAACTTCAAAAAAGTAATAAAAAAATAGCTTCAAAGAAGCACACAAAAATAAACGTTCTGTACTTTTATCATCTTTTATAGTCAGCTTAAATCGTAAAATATCAAGAAACTGATTAAAATAAATTATACATAACTTCTTAAATTTTTAAAAGTTCTATTTAGAATATCAAAAGTGTTTGTTAACTTTGTTGTTTATATAGTCACCCCAATGGTTTATTATAGGAAATAAAAAAACAAAAAAAGAAACGATATGCCACAACCCCTAGCAGAACGAGTTCGTCCTCAGAGTTTGGACGAATACATCGGACAAAAACATTTGGTTGGGAAAGATGCCGTACTCCGAAAAATGATTGAATCGGGGCATGTTTCTTCGTTTATTTTATGGGGTCCTCCGGGTGTTGGAAAAACAACATTGGCAGGTATTATCGCAAAACGTTTAGAACGACCGTTTTACACACTAAGTGCAATCTGTTCCGGAGTAAAAGATGTTCGTGAAGTGATTGAAAAAGCAAAAAGCAATCGCTTCTTCAACTCTCTTCCGCCCATCCTTTTCATAGATGAAATCCATCGTTTTTCAAAAGCTCAACAAGATTCGCTTTTGGGAGCAGTGGAACAAGGGGTATTCATCCTGATTGGAGCGACTACCGAAAATCCGTCATTCGAGGTGATAACTCCCCTACTATCTCGTTGTCAGGTTTATGTTTTAAAGGCATTGGAAGAAGAAGATTTGATAGAGTTGGCAAATCGAGTTATAAAAGAGGATGTAGAACTTAAGAAGTTAAAAATAGAACTACAAGAGACTGATGCTCTTCTACGCTATGCCGGCGGAGATGCCCGAAAACTCCTTAACATAATTGAATTGGTAACCAATGCCGGGAAAGATGACGATACAATCGTTTTCACCGATGCAATCGTAAAAGAGCGGTTGCAACAAAACCCAAATGCGTACGACAAAAATGGAGAGATGCATTACGATATTATATCGGCATTTATCAAATCGATTCGAGGAAGCGATCCTGACGCAGCAATCTATTGGTTGGCACGCATGGTAGATGGCGGAGAAGACCCCAAATTCATCGCACGCCGTTTGGTTATCTCTGCAGCAGAGGATATTGGATTAGCAAATCCTAACGCCCTATTATTGGCTAATGCTTGTTTCGATACAATTCATAAAATTGGTTGGCCCGAAGGTCGAATCGCACTTGCAGAAGCAACAATCTACTTGGCAACAAGTCCGAAAAGCAACTCTGCTTACAAAGCCATCAACAATGCATTGGAGTTTGTTCAACAAACCGGCAATGAACCGGTTCCTCTTCATTTACGTAATGCGCCTACTAAGCTAATGGCTAAATTGGATTATGGAAAAGGTTATAAGTATTCTCACGATTATCCGGGGCATTTTGTGGTTCAAGAATTTCTTCCCGAAAAATTCTCAAATCAACGATTTTGGGAACCTCAACCTAATGCATCTGAACAAAAATTAAGTGATTATATGAATCTTCTTTGGGGCGAAAATAAAAGTAAGAAAAATAAATAATGATATGAAAAGAGCATTAACATTTATCCTTTTAATGGGTTTACCTATTATCATTTCTGCAAATAATAAAAACGATGATAGGAACATCGAAATATCCAAAAACCTCGATGTATTCAACTCTTTATATAAAGAATTAGAACTCTTCTACGTTGATACCATCAAACCGGAATCAACCATAAAACATGGTATTGATGCGATGCTTCAGCATCTTGACCCATATACAACCTACATACCGGAATCAGAATTGGAACGCTTAAAATTTATGACTACCGGTGAATATGCCGGAATTGGGTGTGTGATTAGTAAGAATGAAGAGGGGATCTACATCACCGATGTGTATGAAGGTATGCCTGCTCATAAGAATGGTATAAAAGTTGGGGACATCATCAGCAAGATTGATGGTGAAGAGACAAAAAAAATGTCTTCTACCGAGGCTAGTGAGAAGATGAAAGGAGAGGCAAAAACAATGGTAACATTTACAATCAAAAATCCAATCACTCATAAAGAACGAAAGGTGGAAGTAATGAGAGAGAAAATTGCCATTCCGGCTATTCAATATTATGATACCCTATCGAATGGAATGGGATATATCTGCATCAGTAGCTTTACAGAAAAAAGTGGAAGCGCATTTAAAGAGGCTTTTTTAGATTTGAAAAATAATTACAAAATAAATTCATTAGTTATCGACTTAAGGAACAATCCGGGAGGAATCCTCTCCGAGGCTGTAGATATTGTGAACCTATTTGTAGATAAGAAATCAACCATCGTTTATACGAAAGGGAAAAACAAAGATTTGGATGAGACTTACAAAGCGAGAAAAGAACCTATCGACAAAGATATTCCTATTTTTGTTTGGGTAAATCGCAACTCGGCTTCTGCTTCTGAGATTCTTGCCGGTGCTTTGCAAGATTTAGACCGCGCCATAATCATCGGTGAACGAACTTTTGGGAAAGGATTAGTACAGACAACTCGAGAACTTCCATACGGAGGAAATTTGAAAGTTACAATCGCTAAATATTATATTCCGAGTGGAAGATGTATCCAATCCATCGACTACTCAAATCGAGATGAAGAGGGTTATGTTACTCGAATCCCGGATAGCTTGACAAGTGAATTTAAAACCCAAAATGGTCGTATCGTTCGCGATGGCGGAGGAATCAATCCCGATGTTCAGATTGAAATGAAAAATCATGCCACAGTAACTTATTACCTTTACCAAAAAGAGCTGATATTCAATTTTGTTACAAACTATCTACATAAACATCCCAATATTGCTCCTGCAAAGTCTTTTCAGTTTTCAGATAAAGATTATGCCGAATTTATCGAATATGTTAAGGGGAAGAACTTCACGTATAAACTGAAAGGAGAAGAGGGAATTCGTGCATTAAAAGACATAATCAAATCAGAAGGTTATTTAGATTATGCAAAAGAGGAGTTTGAGGCTCTTGAGAAAAAATTGACGCATAATATTGATAATGATTTAACTCTATTTAAAGAGGAGATTAAAGAGTTGATATCTATAGAAATTTTAAAAAGAATTTATTACCAAAAAGGAGAATTTATTGAGACTTTGAAAAGGGATGAATACAAGCAAAAAAATCTTGAATTGCTTGCCGATGAGAAAAATTGGAAAGAGTTATTAATGCCTAAAAAGAAGTAGAAATGAAAGCTATGATATTTGCCGCAGGGTTAGGCACACGACTCAAACCGCTGACAGACACAATGCCCAAAGCATTGGTTCCAATTGCCGGAAAATCTCTTTTACAACATAATTTAGAAAAGTTGGCTTCTCAAGGTTTCGATGAAATTGTTATCAATATCCACCATTTTTCAGACCAAATTCGAGATTTTTTAAATCAGCATAACAACTTTGGTCTTACCATCTATTTATCCGATGAAAGCGAGGAACTATTGGATACTGGAGGTGGTATTAAAAAGGCAGAAGAATGGTTGAATGACGAACCTTTTTTGGTTCATAATGTCGATATTTTATCGAATGCCGATTTAAAAGGGTTGTATGAGCAACATTGTCTGAATGATGCTCTTGCCACTCTCTTGGTTAGTAATCGAAAAACAGCTAGATACTTGTTGTTCGACCAAAACAAAGTTCTAAAAGGATGGATAAATAAAAGTAATGGCGAAACAAAATCACCCTATCCTAACTTTGAGGCTGATGAGTATTCTCCATACGCTTTCTCTGGAATTCATGTCTTGTCTCCATCCATCTTTACAGCAATGAAAGAATATCCGCTTCGATTCCCAATTATGGATTTTTATTTAAAAGAAGCCGTTAAATATACAATAAAAGGGAGCATAGCCGACAACCTTAAAATGGTGGATGTAGGTAAATTTGATTCATTGAACGATGCTGAATACTTTTTCAATAAGGAGATTAATTCCAATCACTATTAATTGATTATGATTGCCTCTTTGCTTATAGATTGGTATGCTTCACATCGAAGGGAATTACCTTGGCGCGAAACAAATGACCCCTATAAAATTTGGATTTCCGAAATTATTCTGCAACAAACTCGAATAGCGCAAGGGCTATCCTATTATCTCCGTTTCATCGAACATTTCCCCGACGTAAAAAGTTTAGCTGAGTCGGAGGAATCAGAGGTCTTAAAATATTGGCAAGGATTGGGATACTATAGCAGAGCACGAAATTTACATGCCACAGCACAAACGATTGTCAACCAATATAAGGGAGAATTCCCTGCCGATTTCAAGCAAATTAAAGCATTAAAAGGAATAGGAGACTACACCGCTGCAGCAATTGCCTCTATTGCCTTTAAATTGCCTTATGCAGCAGTAGATGGAAATGTTTATAGGGTACTGTCACGTCTTTTTGAGATAAAAACACCCATAGATTCTACCAAGGGGAAAAAAGAGTTTTTTGAATTGGCCCAAGAACTATTGGACAAAAAAAATCCTCACCTATTCAATCAAGCTATGATGGATTTAGGAGCAATGATTTGCCTTCCGACCAATCCAATCTGCACAGAATGCCCTCTACAATTGGTGTGCATGAGTAAACAAAACGGAAATTATGCCGAATTTCCTATTAAAGAGAAGAAAACAAAACAAAAAGATCGTTACTTCTTATACTTGTTATTGCACGACAAGGGAAAAATATATTTGCATCACAGAACAAAGAGTGATATTTGGAAAGGGTTATATGAATTTCCAATGGTAGAATTAAACGAACCATTATGGGAAAAAGAGTTCGATCCAACTTTACAAACTTTTGAAAAGGAGTTCAGATTGATTAGCATAGAAAATCTCACTCCAATGCCCAACCATATTTTGAGTCATCAGGTCATCCACTCATTTTTCATTGAAGCAAAAGGGGAATTATTGAAGAAAGAAATTACTACGTATATCGCAATCAATGAAAACGAAATAGAGAATTATGCAATACCCCGACTTGTCGAACTTTATTTAGAAAAGAGAGAGAAACAACACAATAAAAATAACCCTTTATAAAGTGTTATCGAACCTATTAAGATTTCATAATTTCATCCAACTCCTCGGTAGTTTTACGCAACTTTTCCTTACAATATTCTACCAATTCTGTCGCACGTTTTGCTTTTTGTGTTAAATCGTCGATTTTCAACTCATTATTCTCCAACAATTGAAGAATCTCTTCCAACTCTTTAACAGCCTCATCATAATTTTTTATATCGGATTTCTTTGCCATAGCACCAAATAATAATAACCTATTTTACAATACTAATCACACTATCATTTAAGAAGAAAGTTTCGATTTCATCGCCCGATTTCAATTCAGTAGAAGATCGGACAATCAGACCATTTTTTGTCACAAAGCTATACCCCCTTTCAAAGATTCGTTCAGGAGAAAGATATTGCAGAGAGTTCTCTTTTAGCTGCAACTTATGCAACTCATCTGAAACAATTTTGAAGAGAGCTGATTTAATCTCGAAATTATAACGTTCCAAGGCCAACTTCTCCTGAGAAACTTTTTGATTTAAGCAATAACTAATTCTATCCATCTTGCGATCAAGAATTCTGTTATTTTCTGCCGTAAAGAGGGATAATTTCATTCTAATTTCACTCGCCAATTGCAAAACACGATTCTCCAAGTTCAACATAGAATCAATCAAGAATGCTGCAACTGCTGTAGGTGTCTTGCAATGGGTATGCGCCACCATATCCACAATAGACTCGTCACGTTCATGTCCAATACCTGTTATAATTGGCAATGGGAATTGCGCCACATGCGAAGCCAAATCATAATCATCAAAAGCCAACAAATCTGTAGTTGCACCTCCTCCTCTAATAATAATAACAGCATCAAAGTTATCCAATTCATCGAGAATTGAATCTAGTGCATCAATAATACTTTGGGCTGCTTTATCGCCTTGCACAATTGCAGGAAATAATTTATAGTAGAAGTAAAACCCATATTTATTCCCATCCAACTGATTAGAAAAATCACCAAAACCGGCAGCTGTCGCAGAAGAAATAACAGCGATTCTTTGCGTAGGTGAGATAAGAGGTAGTGTTGCATTCATATCCCAAATCCCATCCTCTTTTAATTGCTTGATTGTTTCTGAACGTTTTTTTGCCAAATCACCTACGGTAAAGGTAGGGTCAATACCGGATATCGAACAAGACAAACCATAAACCTCACTAAAAGAGAGTGAAATTTTCACCAAGAGTTTCATCCCTACCTTCAATTCACTACCCGTTTCTTGCATAAAGTAAGGTTTAATCATTCCGTAATAATTGGAATAAATAATTGCTCTTACCTTTGCCTCTATAATAGCTGTTGATTTCTCGTTTTTTTCGATTAATTCCAGGAAACAATGACCACTTGCATTTTCCCTAATCTCGCTGACTTCACCCACAACCCAATACGTATCAGGGAAAGAACAAGACAAAGTTGACTTTACCTGAGAAAGAAACTCCTTTAAAGAAAGGACAGAAACATTATCAGAATCCACAACTGCCATGATATTTCACCCTTTGTTGTTCCACCAACGCTTAGTATGCTTACTTGCCCGCTTACAATGTAACAAACAATACTCTTTATCCTTAGGCAAGTAAGAATAACTTCTGAATCCCGTTAAAATTTCATGCAACGAACGTATCCAACGAACATTTGTATTATTTTTTAAGACCCTATACTGGTAATCCGGGAAATGAATATATTCCCGTTCAGAAACCGAAGGAAGATCTTCCCAATCAATCAAAGACATTTCATCATCAATCAAAAGATTAATCCTAGCCACACGAAACATTTCAACCTCACGATTAGCTGCCAAAAAATAAGGTAAAGAGTTTATTAAAAAAGGAGAAATCAATTCATCTGCATCGATTTGAAAGATATAATCTTTACGAGTATGATCTATAATATGATTCTTAAATGATGCAAAATCCCTATTCAATGGAAACTCAATCAAGGTATCTATTTTACTCTTCTCTATCTCCACCACTCTTCTGACATCCTTAGTAGTAGCAGAAGCATCCAATAAAAGTAGTATCTCATCCTCATTACGTTTATGCTTAAACAATTGATTCAGCAATGTTTGAAGTTCTACTGATTCATCAGAAGCTGTAACAGCATAACAAATTGTCGGAACAGAAGATTGAGTATCTGAGTTCGGAAAAGAAAAAAATCTTCTTTTCATCGAGAAAAATCTAAAAATTCCATTCCAGAGAGCAAGGCACATACTAAATACAAATTCTGTGATCATTGCTCACGTTAAACAACATATCTGCGCGTGTTGGCATCTCCTTTAGAATAAACTTTGTAAGGCGTTCATAATGAGAAATAAACCGAACCAATTCCTCTTTTGTCATAACATGCTTATTCTCCTTATTTGCAGTAAAAATACGTAGCTTCTCTTCTTGTAATAATCTCCACTCATAAACTTTATCAAAAGAAGAGACTTTCAGCATAACCAAAAGGTCTAGTTTATCAAACAATGGTCTGTAATAATCCTTTAGCTGACTATTCACATAACGTCTCCAGATACAATAAGGATCCTCATCCCTTTCCAAATTGTTCACAGGATTCAATAATTCCGTCTCTTTTTGTTCCACAGCCCCCATCAACCACCCATCAAAGAGGATAACATTAGGACGTCCCACAAATTTCTCCCATTGATCGATAGGATAAGGATCGTCCATTGCTTTATTAAAGCGAGGAATAACCGTTATGGTATTGGCTTGAGCAAAACACAAAGAAGAGAGAACAGACTCTGCCAATTTAATATCATGCGTCCCAGGCACACCACGAGTCACCAAAAGAGGATGTACAGTTTTCGCCAACTCTTCACGCCGCTCTCTACTATAATAAAAATCATCAATACTAAGTTGAACAACTCTCATGCCGAATTTCTGTTCCAATACTAATTTCAACAACTTACTAAAGGTTGTTTTCCCTGCTCCTTGCGCTCCATTAATTCCAATAATATGAGCTTGCTCATCAACATTAAGAGCTGTTTTAATCAGATTAGCCATAGGAAGATAGATGCGAGACAAATCCTCCATCAAGATTTCATCCAACATCAACTCTTTCAATTTCTTCTGAAACTCCTCCCTTAAATTAATATCTTTCAAATCTTCATTCATAGATTACCTCCTCTACATTTTAAAAATCCTTTGCAGTAGCATTCTCAACTCATCATTAGGCTCTGCCCCTCTTGTCATCAAAAAATTACCATCCTTGTCAATTAGGAAAAAAGAAGGAATACTCTTTATATTATAAATCCTTTTTATCTCATCCGGATTTTCGACATACCAAAATTCCATTTTATCTCCAAAACGTTGAGATAATTTCTTCATTTGCTCAAAATCATCATATAAACCAACGTTTATAATCTCCAAATCACCTTTATAATCATTCTTAAAACGGAGCAATACCTCCAAATCCTTTTGCGTTTGATTTAAGACTGAATTACAAAAATTCAAATAAATAAATTTCCCTAGATAATCACTAAACTTACAATTCTTACCCGCTGCAGTTATCGCAGAAAAATCGGGAGCTTTTACACCAATAAGATTACCTTGAGAATCATTCAATGCATAAGTCAAACTTTCACGATTTTGTAAGTCAGAGATTCCTGCTCCGATTTTTTGCAAGAAATCATAGACCTTAAACTGATCAAACTCATGCTGATTCAATAAATCATACATCAACTTTATTGCCACCAACTCCTTCAATATCGGATCCGTTATACCATACCGGCGCGCCAATGTCAAGAAATAAATTTTTACATTTCCCTCTTCAATCACTCGCTGAAATGCTAAGTAGGCCTCTCTATCACCGGCAGACTGCTTGATAAAGTCAGAGAATAGCGAATTAAAAAGATCCCAAAATGCAGGATTGTATTGATCCACCCCTAAACGATTCAATTGATGAATCAAACTATCTTGCCTGCTTTCACTCGACATATTTTGAAGCATCAAGAAACGATACTCTATAAATCGAGAAGTATATGAACTTTCATAAAGATCGGGGAAAATTTCCTTCATCTGCTCAATTGAAACATTGATAGAATCTAATTTAGTCCCGTAACGAATGTGCTTTAATGTATAAAAGTCAAACGCATCTTCAAATTGCATTAACTTTGCATTCAAATCCGTCTGTTCCAATCCTACAATTTCTAACAATATTTCTACCGGAGAGAAATAAGGGTCAAGCTTTTGGGTCAAAGTCCTTTCTTCCTTTTGGGGAAGTCTGATTTGGTATTCCCTACCTGGTTCAACAAACAAAAATCCCCTATAAACTTCGCCGGGTATAAACAACTGCATAGTGGTAGATATATCAACCAAGAACGAAAAATCACCATTTTTATCCACTTCTGCATAACTCAAAACTCTTTCCGGACTAGAAATCTGATCTACATAGTGCCTCAATTCCAATTTACTCCCCGCATAGGAAGGAGCATTACCGGAAATCTTAGAAACCTTTGCAGATACATTCAAAGACAGAATCGCAAATATTAGTATAAAAAGAGATCTCTTCATTCAAATATGTAAATACTTCTGACAAATATAAGAAATGGTTTTGAATATTATTCAGAGAGATTAAAAAAAATCCACAAAAACAACTCCAAAACATAATTGACAATTTCTATGGTTACAATCTTCACTTATTCTTCTATTCAAATTATGATGCATTTGAATCTACTATGTCTATTAGTAATAAAATAATCTCGACTAAACTTAGGTAAGTTCTATAAATTAGGTCGAGATGATTTTGAAGAGCATTTGAGTTAATTTGTTTATATTTATAAAGGAGCGATGCGAGCATCGTAACTGAGTAAATATAAGCAAGATTATAGAAGTCGTTTAAGTTAATTACATTCAGAAACAGAAATCGTAATTTATAGAAGTTACTTTGTAAAAATCGCTTAAGTTATATCATTTTGAGATAACTTGTTTTGCAAAATCTACGGAAATATAATTATCAAGTGTAGTACACACTTCAGAAGAGAAATCAATTGCATACTGAACAATTTTGCACCATTGCTCCTCTGTCAATCCATTTTTCAAATCATCTCTTACGATATTCTCTTTCAATATTCCATATATGATGCCTGCATTAAAATTATCTCCTGCACCGACAGTACTAACAGGAACAATTGATTTGGCGGTAAATTCTTTTTGAAGATTTTTCCCAAAAACAACAGCCCCTTTATCTCCTCTCGTATATATAAAATTCTTAGAATAATACTCGATATTTTCCTTATAATTTTTCAAGGCATCTTCTTCGCCATAAATATTCATAAAATCTTCGTCAGACCCTTTTACAATATCCGCAAATTCATAATTTTCCAATATGGATGGCATCAAAAAACGAACATCATTGATATGACTCTTTCTAAAATTAACATCATAATAAATAATCGCCTTTCTTGATTGAGCATATTCCAAAAACTCTACCACCTTATCTCTCAAGACCGGATTTAGAGCAAAATAAGAACCAATGATAACGATATCATTTTCATCTATTCTTGGAGTGATGTAATCTAAACGTTGAGAAGGATAATCTTTGTAAAAAAGATAATCTGCATTTTGCTTTTCATCAAGGAAAGCCAATGCTAAAGGGGTTTTACCTCTATCAAACGAATAAATATACTTTGTTTCTACATCATTTTCTTTCAAAAAATCACAAATCAAATTTCCAATTTTATCATCTCCTATTTCGCTAATAAACGCCGGATTCAGCCCTAATCTACCCAAAGAAATCAATGCATTATAAACAGAACCACCGGGTTTTGCACTGATTGGTTGGTTATTTTTAAACAGGATATCATAAACAGTTTCGCCTAATCCAAAAATCTTTCTGACTCTATTTTCACTTTCCATAAATCAACTCATCCTCCTTTAATTTATTCAAAACTCCATGCCATACAGAGGTAGAATAACCATTAGCCATCTTTCCTCCAATAATAATCATTTCACCATTACGAGAGGTCACAAAAAGACCCGCTTGCGCAATTCCGCCAATATTAACACCCAAATTCTTATGCTTATCCTCATTCCAAGTTCCTCCGGAATTGTATGAAACATAACACTTGGTAGAAAATTCTCCATCCTCCAACTCTCCTCCAATAATACCCAATGTATTATCATAAGCAAAAGGCATCGGACTTTTTAACACAGGAATTTTCCCTTCATGCAAGACTTTAAAAGCATTCCCATTCTCATCAACCGCCCAAATTATAGTTCCTCTATCCGAAGTAGAGTAGATATAAGCCAATTCGGTACGTCCTGACTTTGCTGCAAATGCCAATAAATTTTCAGTAGGGAAACCTGCAGGAAGGTCTTGAACTCTCTCGAGGGGTTCCACATCGTCAGTTTTCACCCAAAAAGCATTGTCTGCAACAACCCAAAGAGTATTATTATTAACAAATAAAAATTGGACTTCAGAGAGATTTGAAGCATAGGGTTCAAACTCAACACCATCATTTGACGAAAAAATTGAGAACTGCTCATCCATAACATAAAAAAGAGAACCATCATATACCAATGAGTTCCAATTCAAACCTTCAATGGTTAATTCTGTCATGCTCCAATCATTTCCATCAGAAGATTTATACTGAAAACTTTTCCCCTCATCATTAGAACAATACCACAAGTAACCATTATCAGTAATGATTGCCTTTTGCGCTACAATAGTTTTATAATCCTCAATTGTTGCAAGTTTCTCCCATGAAAAAGCATCCACATCATAGCAATGTACCCGTACATCAATCGTATAATTTTTTTGCTGAGTTCCATCTACCGAAGTAGAAAGAATCGACAAAGGTTTTGCAAGTGGTAATTTATCTCCGTTAGAGAAATCCTTCCACTCGCCGTTATCCAAAAATTTAATAGATGGAGAAGAAGTATAGCCATAGAAATAGACCAAAACCGAATCTATTTTCGTTCCATAGGACAACGAATCATAATTAAAAATAATACCTTCCACATCATTAATCACGACCTTCATATCGCTATCAAGGCTAAAAAAACTAACACTTCTGATTCTAGCATCATCATTGTTGAGATCCTTATCCGTCTCTTCATCATCATCGTCACACGAAACAAATGGAGCTACAACCAAGGATAGACAAAACAATGCCAAAAGATATTTAAAACGTCTCATTCTAAAACAATAATTGAAAGTCATATAAAAAATTAAGCAAGTAGAAAAACATTCATAACAAACGTTCTTCATATCTCTTATCTAACGCAAAAATAACACAAAAATTTCATGTCACATAACATGGTATTTGAAAATTTGATAAAAAAAGAGAAAATGAGCGTCAGAAAATACAAAAAGCATTTTCTGACGCTCAAACAAGGTATTTAAGGCAGCTTCTATAAATTACGATTTTAATTATTTGTGTCAGAATTTCCGTTTCGGATTCTTTTGAATTCATTTAACTTATCTTGGTCATATTCACTCAGTCATGATGCCCGCATCACTCCCTTGAGAATACAATCAACCTAAGCAAAATGCTCTTCAAAATCATCTCGACCCAATTTATAGAAACTGCTTAAAATCAAATTATTTTTTGATAATATCCAATAATTCAACTTCGAAGAATAGAACAGAGTTAGGTTCGATCAGCTCTCCTGCACCTTGCTCACCATAAGCCAATTCAGAAGGGATAACCAACTCCCATTTTGAACCAACAGGCATCATTTTCAAAGCCTCAGACCAACCTGTAATAACAGCCCCAACCGGGAATTCAGCCGGTCTTCCTCTCTCTATAGAGCTATCAAAGACTGTACCATCTGCCAATTTACCAACATAATTAACTCTAACAACATCCTCTGCAGTAGGTTTAGCACCAGTACCCATAGTAATTACTTTGTATTGCAAACCACTTTCAGTTACTTGAACACCTTCTTGAGATCTGTTAGCATTCAAGATACTATCACCGGACAATTTATTGCGAATAGCCTTTGCCTTCATTCTATCCATTTCAGCTTGACGAAGATCTGCAAAGAACTCTTGAAGAAGAACTGTAGCATCTTCTTTGCTGATTTGCAAAGCTAACGAATCATTTTTCATTGCTTTAATAAATGCATTGATAAATACCTCTTGATTGATAGAAGTAGTATCATCTGCAAGCTTAGGAAGTGTAGCCAAATCATTTCCCAACATAGCTCCTTGGTTTACACCCAAAGCATAACTGACAGAATCCATTCTGGATGTTAAATTGCTGTTTCCTGAATATTCATTTTGACTACAAGAAACTGCAAATAACGATGCAATTGCCATTGCACACAATTCGAATTTAATTTTTTTCATTTTTGTTACTATTTAATTTATTATTTTATCGTACGTTGATATTCAGGGAATTGAAATTTTGCCCCTTGAATAGTATTTACTACAGGTTTTGCCACATCCAACAATTCCACCTCAAAGATCAAAGTTGAATAAGGTTTGATAGAACCATTTCCTCTTGTTCCATAAGCCAAATCGTACGGAATATATAAAATATATTTAGATCCAACAGTCATTAATTGCAATCCTTCTGTCCAACCTTTTATTACTTTATTTAGTTCAAATTCGATTGGTTGTCCTCTCTCGTAAGAACTATCAAAAACGGTTCCGTCCAACAATGTACCACGATAATGCACTTTTACTTTATCTGTTGGATTAGGCTTGACACCTTTTCCTTCCGTTACAACTTTATATTGAAGTCCGGATGCTGTAACTTTAACATTTGAGTCCTTCTTATTGTTCTCTAAAAACTTTTCTCCGTCCTCTTTATTCTTTTGCGCTTCCTTTTCAGTTGCTTTTATCGCATACGACTGAAAATAATCGGCAGTCGCACTCATTGGCATCAAAAGATTTGTTGTGTCGTTGGTCAACACTGAATTCATTCCATTCAACAATAAATCCCAATTAAAGGGACCTCCCGGAAAATTCTTCACATTATCTCTAATGTTCTTAGCAAACTCAATGCCCATAGCATAACTCGCAGAGTCATTATCTGTCACCAATTTTACCTTTTTCGGTTTTGCACCTACCGATAAAACAAGAGAAAGTAAAATCGATAGAAATAAAAATCTCTTATCCATAATGTTTCTATTTATTAATTGCTTAGATTATTTTACAATATCTAATAATTCCACATCAAAAATCAAAACAGAATTAGGAGCAATCATATCACCGGCACCATGCTCACCATAGCCCAATTCAGAAGGAATAAACAATCTCCATTTTGAACCAACCGGCATCAATTGCAAGGCTTCTGTCCAACCTGGAATAACTTGATTTACGGGAAAATCCGCAGGTTGATTTCTTTTATATGAACTATCGAAAATAGAACCATCTATCAAACAACCTTCATAATGACATCTAACAGTACTTGTAGCTTTAGGTTTATCACCCTCTCCCATTGTCAATACTTGATATTGTAAACCGGAAGCAGTAACTTGAACACCCTCTTTCTTTTTATTTTCTTCTAGGAATTTCAATCCGGCTTCTTTGTTCTTTTGATCAGCTTCTAATTGCAATTTTGCAAAATAATTATTCATAATTTGACGAGCTTCATCCAAATCCATCTCAGATTTCTCTCCTTTATAGGCATCTTCGATACCCTTATTAAATCTTTCCAAATTTAAATCAGCTATTCCAGTAGCTTTAAAATTCATGGCCATAGAAAGACCCAACGCATAACTAATTTTATCCATTTTATTAATTTTTTATGCAAAGGTAACAGAATTTATGAAATGAAGATAGAATTATAGATTTTTTAATGATTTAATCTATAGTAGAAAGATTCCGTTGATTTGATAAAATGTCTCTCTATTAAAAAAGAGTCCATTTACAATTGAGTTCTATAAATTAGGTCGAGATGATTTTGATTACATTCAGAAACTAAAATCATAATTTATAGAAATTACTTACTATAAAACCCATAGATATTCTAAAACAAATTAGCCACAAAATCATGCATCAGCATCCATACAAAATAGCGCAAACCCTTTCCAAGAAAAGTAAAAATAATTACCCACAATAGATTACTACGCATATATCCTAAAGCCACTGCTATCAAATCTCCAACAATAGGAAGAAAAGTAAAAATAGCCAATACAGAACCCTTATTTCTCATCCATGCCACAGCCTTTTGCAACTTATCATACGAGATTTTCAAATACCTCTCCATCCACTCAATTTTTCCTAATCGCCCGATCCAATAGCACGTCAGTGCCCCTAAGACATTCCCCAATGTAGCTGAAAACCAACATAAAAATGGAGCAGCTCCGGAATACAACACAAGACTTAAAACTGCCTCAGAACTCAACGGGACAATTGTAGCGGCCAAAAAAGAGGCTAAAAACAATCCCCAATAACCATAACCAGCCAAAAAATCTAACATATAGAAAAGATAATACGTTGAGAAAACAGAAGAAGTGAAACAACTATAAATAAGATTCCAACAATTTTAGAAAAAAGACTAAACTCCATCGAGAAATATTGGCCCACAGTAAAAGAGGCAAATAAAAATAGAAGAGGGAAAATTAGTTCAACATCAATGGCAAAAACAAACAACAAAAGCAAAGTAAACAAGAAGTAGATTAAAATAAAAAAGTGTTCTTCTCTATTTCTCACATTTAACTGCCCTCTCCATTTGGAATAGTTTAATAGACCTAAAACAAAAATTGTTGTGTAAACAATCAAATAAGACCAATCCCACCATTGCAAACTTGCGTACGATGAGAAGACTCCTATCGTGGAAGAAGATGAAACAAACAACAAAAAAGCCTCCAAATCATTTACGTAAGCCAAATAAATCAGCAAATACAAAATAGGCAAACATATACCGAAAAATAGGGCTAATATATTTCTTAAACTCATAGCCTTACAGACATAAAAAAAGATCAAAATCGGTATCGTATAAAAAAGACAAGGCAATGAAAAAATTGTCGCAAGTGAGAGCAATAATCCGGTATTAAAAGCATATACAGACATCTCCATATAAGGCATATCTACCATCTTGAAAGAGAAATAAATAGCACCTAACACAAACAATACAACTAACAGCGATACAGAGAAACCATGCGGAAAATAGAAAATCGAATAGACAATGCAGAAGATATAAGCAGGAAGAACCGTTCGGACATTTATAAATGAGAAGCGTTCGTTCAACTGAATCATCAAAAAAGCGATTGCTAATAAGAATATAAAACTAAACAAAATGCCTCGCCAAGAACGAATATAAGCAGAATTCAAAAAAAAATCAACAAGGGGCGAATCTCCCAAACAGAGATTTTCCCCTTGACATTCTGAAAGTCCGATAGGCAAATAAAGATCATACCATAAAACCAAAGTTATTATCGCTCCCAATATCAAAGAGGAAGCTCCCGGCTTAATATAATCTTTAAATCTAACGTATTGCATATCACTTATTAGAATCAGAATTCTAATGCTCTCAGCGCATTAAGAACTACAAAGTTTCTAAATCTTTTCCTATATCAGAACGGAAATATTTTCCATCAAAATTAATTTTTTGAACATTTTTGAAAGATTGAGCCAAAGCTTCCGCTCTATCTTTCCCGTATGAACTGACAGAGATAACACGTCCACCGCTAGTCACCAATTTTTCGTTCTCCATTTTTGTTCCGGCATGAAAAGCAATACTACCCTCCACTTGATCCAAACCGGTTATCTCCTTTCCTTTTTCATACTCTTCAGGGTACCCTCCGGAAACCATCATAACTGTTACAGCAGCTCTCTCATCCTCTAACAATGTTTTCTCCGATAAAGTTCCCGTTGCCACACCTTCAAATAATTCAACAAGATCCGATTTTATACGAAGCATCACAGCCTCAGTTTCCGGATCACCCATTCGCACATTATACTCAATAACCATCGGCTCATTCTTGACATTAATTAACCCCAAGAAAATGAATCCTTTATAACAGATATTCTCCTTTTTCAATCCATTTACAGTTGGAATTACAATTCTTTCTTCCACTTTCTTCATAAAAGTTTCATCTGCAAAAGGGACTGGAGAAACTGCACCCATACCTCCTGTATTCAACCCTGTATCACCTTCTCCGATGCGTTTATAATCTTTGGCAACAGGTAATATTTTATAAGAGTCTCCGTCAGTTAAAACAAATACAGAACATTCAATACCCGACAAGAACTCCTCAATCAAAACTGTTGCACCTGCACTACCAAATTTTCCTCCGACTATATTTTTTAGTTCTTGCTTTGCCTCTTCAATATCTGAAAGAATTAACACGCCTTTCCCTGCCGCCAAACCATCAGCCTTTAAAACATAAGGAGCCTCTAACTCTTCCAAAAAGGCATATGCATCTTGAAGGGTCTCTGCCGTAAAACTCTTATATCTTGCAGTTGGAATACCATGACGGAACATAAATGCCTTTGCAAAATCCTTACTTCCCTCCAACTTTGCACCCTCCATAGAGGGACCTATCACAGGGATAGAAGACAAAGCAGTATCATTCGCAAAAAAGTCATAGACCCCTTTTACCAATGGATCTTCCGGTCCAACAACCACCATGTCAACGCCCTTTTCCAAAACAAAATTCTTAATAGCAGGAAAATCCGTTGCAGCAATTTGAACATTTTCACCCACAGTTAATGTCCCGCCATTACCAGGCGCGATAAATAGTTTGTCAACTTTTGGACTTTGAGCAATTTTCCATGCCAAAGCATGCTCACGTCCGCCGGAACCCAATAATAATATCTTCATAATGTTAAATTATTTGTTTTTGATTTATCGTATTCTCTGTAATTACCTCAAACCGATACCCATTTTCAATCAAGTAATCAATTGTTTTCGGCAATGCATATCTTAAATTTTTCTCCGCCTTTAATGAATCATGAAAAACAATAATCGATCCATTTCTAACATACTTCTGAACGAACGAAAAAACCTCTTCACCGGAAAGGTTTCGATTATAATCTCTCGTCACCAAATCCCATAGAACAATTTTATATTTCTTTTTCAGACTCCATTTATGAAAAAAAGAAAATTGTCCATGAGGAGGGCGGAAGAACTGACTATGTATCAACTCATCTGCTTTCTCAACATTTTCAGAATAAAAACGCAAAGGGTTTTTAAATCCCTGCAAATGATTAAAAGTATGGTTTCCTACTTGATGTCCTTCCGAAATCAAACGCTCAAAGAGATTTGGATATTTTCGTACATTATCACCCACACAAAAGAACGTAGCTTTAATGTTATGTTCTTTTAAGAGATCCAACACAAAAGGAGTCACGTCCGGAATCGGACCATCATCAAAGGTAAGGAATATGGTCTTCTCCTTTTTAGGGAGTCTCCAAATTGCTTTCGGCAATAAATACCGAAAGCAACGAGGAGGTTGTTCTATAAACATTACTTTTCTATTTCTTCAAACGATTATAAATAGTGATATATGTGCTATATCTGAATTGCTCTTCTTGAGGTATCTCTTCCACATCATACTTCATCTGAAGAATTTCAGAGTAGATAGAAAGATGGTGAGAGAAATCATTTGAAGCCATTTTTTGTCTCTTCTCATCCATATTGGCAATCCAATCCAAATATTGAAGAGAGTTATGCTCCATTTCTGAGATAATCACATCTCTTTTCTCTTTCTCACCCAATTGGTCATACACGCGAGCCATCATCAAAGAACCGGAATTATAAGGGATCTGAGGAGCAGGCAGTACTTTTTGAGCATAATCTATTACCTCCAATGCCCTATTTTCTTTCTCTTTAATAACTTTATTTATAGCAGTTGTATCCACATTTCCAATATAGCTCTTTAATGCTTGTGAAAGTTCCAAGTCACTCATACCCTCTGCATTAATACCCATCAATTTTTCAGCCATAGGTCGAACTCTTGATATAAGCAAAGAATCTGAGTATAAACTTTTTGCACCTGATCTATTAATCAAACGGTCGTTACCATAGTAAGCCGCGGTTAAAGATCGGAACGCATCCATAGAACGAGGGTCTAACTGTGGCAATCTATGACCATATTCCAAGACTACAGCAAGAGCCTCTCCGTATCGTGTTTTCATCTCCTCTTGACGTGCCTCATCCAAAAGAGCTTCAGCCAAACGAACGAACATAAATCTGAAAGTAGAAGTCATACGCAAATTGTTCTCATCCATATAGATGTTTGGATTTTCAGCAATTCCACCCCATTTGAATTTATGCATCATATTGTCATACATCTTCTCGGTATTTACACGTTCACTTGTAGCAAAAGGATCTGATTTAATTGGGGTAATACGATAAGCCATACCCTCTAATTCCAAATAGTCTCCCAGCCCGACATAGTTATCAGCACCAACAGTTACAGCAAAGTAGATTGGACGTTGCCATTTATTGTTTTGCAACAAATCCAAAATAGTAATATCTTGCTTGCCCATATACGATTTATGACGAAGATTCATATCAATCTTATCAGCAACTAAAGATAGTTGAGACGAATCCACCATTCCTGAAGCCAAAACATCTTTTTTGTCAACATCAATCAAAATTCTTTTAGACGGCAAGAATTCAACATCATCCCCATAATTATGCAAACGAGAATATTTCTTTGGATTCTTCAAAATTTCCAAAGCCATAGATGCATCAATAGTAGGAGCCATATCAAACAAGTAAGCTACATCCAATTTCCCATTCATATAATCTTTGGAAGTCAAAGAAAGAGATAACGGATCAGAAAGGTAGGCTTGACGCTTCATTTGATCTACGTACCAACCCATTTGCAAATAACTCAAATTGGCAACACGAGCATCCGCACCTTCTCCTTCCACCTCTTGGTTGTACCATAAAGGGAAAGTATCATTATCTCCGTTTGTAAAGATAACCGCATTAGGTTCTAATGACAAAAGATAATTTTGACCAAAATCGCGTGCTGTATATCTACCCGAACGATCATGATCGTCCCAATTTTCAGAAGCCATCAATATCGGAATTGGCAAGCAACATAAGGTTGCAATAGTTGCTATTATTCGCTTATCCAAAGAGGTCAGCACCTTTTCTAACAAATCAATAACATACAACACTCCCAAACCAATCCAAATTGCAAAAGCATAGAACGAACCCGCATAAGCATAATCACGTTCACGCGGTTGATAAGGAGTTTGGTTCAAATAGAGAACAATAGCCAAACCTGTTAAAAAGAACAATGTGAATACGAGCCAGAAACTTTGAGTTCCCCTTTCTTTGCGAGAGAATTGGAATAATATACCCAAGATTCCCAAAATCAATGGCAAGAAGTAATAGGTATTACGAGCCTTATTATCTTTCAACTCATCCGGCAACAAAGATTGATCCCCCAACATTAAATTATCAATAAAAGGAATACCACTGATCCAATTTCCATTAGTCACCTCACCATGTCCTTGAATATCATTTTGGCGACCCACAAAGTTCCACATAAAGTATCTCCAATACATAAAGCCCACTTGATAAGAGAAGAAGAACTTCAAGTTTTCTCCGAAAGTAGGAACCACTTTTCGTTTCGTCTCTCCCATACTATGGTAAGTTACTTTTTTACCTTTATTTCCACCCCATAATTTGTAAGCAGCGATATGACTTTCTTGCTTACTATGCATACGAGGGAAGAGCATACAAAGGTCATAATTATAGTGCTTTTTTGTATCGTATTTCACATATTTATCAGGATCTTCCGGAGAATTTTTAATCTCTTTTGCATACAATGGAGCACCCTCTTCGACATCAGCTTCCCAACCTTTATCTGTTCTGACACGAGCGATTTCAGAGGCATAAGTTTCACCATATAGCAAAGGTGTATCTCCATACTGCTCACGATTTAAATAACTCTTCAAGGAAAATACATCATCCGGCGAATTTTGGTCCATCGGAGTGTTTGCTGCCGAACGAATAATGATTGTTGCATAAGAGGAATAACCTATCAAGATAACTGTACAACACAACAAGATAGTATTCAAAAGCGGAACGTTGAAAAACTCTCTCTTCTTGAATAAGAAAACACCCAAAATAGCCAATAAGAAAACACCTAACCAAATTGGAATCCGATCACCCAAAAATGGGATTCCCAACAAGAAGATAGACAAAAGGAAAGCAATATTCAAACGAGTATAATTATGTTCTCCTTCCATTTCTCGGCTTTCCCAAATTCCCCAAACCAAACATCCAATAAGCAATAAAGCATAGAAAATAGTTCCACTATTAAAACCGAAACCTAACGTATTAACGAAGAATAATTCAAACCAACCTGCCACTTCAACAAATCCCGGCACGATACCATAAAGGATTAACGCCAAAATTACACAAGAAATTACCAATGCCATGATAATTCCCTTGGTAGAAGGTTCATATTTTTTGAAATAGTAAATCAACACCAAAGCAGGGATAGTCAACAAGTTCAACAAGTGAGCACCGATAGACAATCCCATCAAATAGGCAATCAAAATCAACCAACGATTTGCGTAAGGCTCATCTGCAACATCCTCCCACTTGAGCATAGCCCAAAACACAACAGCAGTAAAGAGTGAAGAAAAAGCATAAACCTCACCTTCGACAGCAGAGAACCAAAAAGTATCAGAGAAAGTATAAGCAAGAGAACCAATCAGCCCTGCACCTAAGATACCAATCATTTTCTCTGTTGTTACCTCTTGATTATCCTTAACAACTAACTTCCTAGACAAGTGAGTAATTGTCCAAAATAAGAACAAAATACAAAATGCACTACAAATTGCAGAAAACGCATTAACCATCATTGCCACAAGGGAAGGATCAGAAGCAAATAGAGTAAAAAACCTTGCCGCCAACATAAAGAACGGTGCTCCCGGCGGATGCCCAACTTCTAATTTATACGCAGTTGAAATAAATTCGCCACAGTCCCAAAAACTCGCTGTAGGCTCCATGGTCATCAAATAAGTTGCCGCCGCTATCGCAAAAACAACCCATCCAACAATGTTGTTGTACAGTTTAAATTGTTTCATTCTAAATTCAAAATTCTTTTATTCTTCAACTTGCAAAGTTAATCATAATTTTGAAATAGTAAAGCATTTTGCGATTGCTAAAAAAAAATCTTACCTTCGCACGGTTGTTTGTCCGGTAAAGTACAAGTTCAGCAACATCAAACTCTCAAATTCAAAGATATGAATATTTTTCAGAAACAGTTTATTGCTTACATTTTACTTCTGAGTACAACCTATTTAAACGCTCAAACAGAAATTGTTAATCAATTTGTTCAACAACCCAATTTAGTGTCAGCAAGTATTGGTTTTTTTGTAAAGGAATTAGAGAGTGGAAAGGTGATTGCTGATTATCAATCCGACATCTGTCGAAATCCTGCTTCAGTCACCAAATTAATTACGACAGCCAGTGCCTTTGAAATGCTATCTGATACATTCCGTTTCAAAACATACTTGGGGTATGACGGATCAATTACAGACTCTGTTTTACACGGAGATTTATACATCATAGGAGGAGGTGATCCGACATTGGAATCTAAGCACAATCCATTACCCAACAACTTCTACATCAATGCTATTGAGTCTATTCAAAAAAAAGGGATAAAAGAGGTGAAAGGAAAAATCATAGGAGATGCAACACTTTTTGCTGAAGATGGTGCTCCATTTCTTTGGTTAGTCGAAGACATTGGTTCATCTTACTCGCCTACACCTTCTGCCTTAACTGCGCACGACAATCTGTTGCAATTTTCTTTGATAAGTGATTCTTCCGGAATAAATCTGACTTCATTAAAACCATTCACCCCAATCTTTCAACCTAATATAGAGATGAGTCAAACAGGAAAAGAGATTGGATGGAGGGTGACAAAAACAGATTTTTCCTGGCAACCTTCTATTCGTGGCAATTTACCTATCGGCACAAAACGGGTAATTAAAACAGAAATTCCGGAACCCTCTATTTTTTTGACTGACTCGCTACAACGATTAATGAATTTGGTAGGAATATCGGTCGACTCCATAGTTGGCAGTTCTCGACAATCAGGGAAAAAATTTAATGGAGAAATCATCTATACGCAAAATTCTGCTCCTTTGCACGAGATCGCTAAAATCACCAATCATCAAAGCAACAACTTATATGCAGAGAATATCTTTTTATTTCTCTCATTACAAAACGAAAAGTGTACAATTGGCACCAATGGAAATTCACATATTGCCATCACAAACTATTGGAAAGAGAAAGGAATTGATACTAAATTTCTTTTTCAAGTGGACGGGTCGGGCATGTCTATGAAAAATGGAATCTCTCCAAAACACATTGTAGATATCTTAGAATATATGAAAAATAAGAGTTCCTACTCCAAAGTGTTTATTGAATCTATTCCGGTAGCAGGAAAAAAAGGAACAGTTGCCAACTTTATGAAAAATACTCCCCTTTCCGGCAGAGCTCATGTTAAAAGTGGAAGTATGGAGAGAGTCCAAAACTATGCCGGATATATTCAACACAAAGAGAAGTGGTATGCATTTTGCATTATGGTTTCAAATTTTGGAGGGCAACGTGCAACAGTTATAAAACAAATTTCCACTTTATTGAATGATATAATGAATTCGTTGTAAATTCATCCTTTTAAGTGTAAAAAAATTCATTTTGCATTTATTTTCCATATAAATGAATTTATATTTCATCAAAATTAACCTCAGAGATTTTACCTTTGTCATGTGTTGATTAGGGAAGCACGGAATAAAAGTGAATATAATAGACGAAGGAGTTAATCTCTTTCCGCAAAGAAATATAAAATCACATCAGAAGACTTTTAGAAAACCACTAAGAAACAATTAGCTGAGAAGTTGGTTGTTTTTGAAAAAAAGGAAGCCACAAGCTTCCTTTTTTTATCTTATGACAACTTCTATAAACAATTTATGTTTTAAAAAACGAAGTGCAAATTAATTCATTGATAATCAAATGTAGCAAATTCAAAAATTGATTTGTAGGACACATATTAACACTTATTGACATGTATATTTGCTTGCGTAACACATAATGATTACATGCACTATAACAACACTGATAATTAACAATATGGATGTAGATAAAAAATATTTGTAGGACAGAAACAAAATTTCTAAATTGCTAAAATACTGAAAATAAAATAATAACATTTTAACCGAGTGAAAGTTAGGTTATATTCAGAGCGTAAATCTCATCACATAAACCCAACTTCTATCTGATTTTTTAAAGAATGTTCTAAAGCTCTACAAAGCTAATCATCTTTTCCCGTTCTAATCCTTTATAGGATTATTATTCTTGTCTGTCATTTTAACTTTCGTATATTGCTTTCCTATTATTGGATCTATTTTGGGTAGTGATTTCCTTGGAACTCCAATATCTTTTTTTGCTTGATTAAAAGCACCTTTCGACTATGTGTAAATGCTTGTTCTGTAGAATTCGTTGCTTTTTTACATCCGAAAATTTATCTACGTATTTCGCAGCAACCTTAGCACCTTCCTTTGCTCCTTTTGCATATCCACCACCGAGTAAAATCAAACCTAATAGAAGTCCTCCAACAGAAGCTGATTTTTCAAAAGCGGATGAATTTTTATCTATTATTGTATTACAACTATCGTAATAAACATATAAAGTCAATCCTATTTCACAGATTCCCTATACAATAACAAGTATCGGAATATTCCCTTCCTCATCCACCATCATCACCGGATTGAGCATGCAATAGTTATACAGACTCATGCCCACGTACTTCTCAAAAAGCGGATCAACACTCAGCCACCGTGCTACCCGGGCGTTGTAGAGGCGGTACTCGGTGGTGTAGATGCCTTCGGAAAGGTCGCTCTCTTTCTCGTGTCCGGTGAAGCCGTGGCGCAAGGTGTGGGCGTTGTAGCTCCTACCCGGCATGGTCATCCCAAAGGGATAGTAGTCTGCCAGACTCTCCACCGCAGGGGTCTCTGCGTCGGTGGGTTCGTCTGTGATTACCGCCATCACGTTGCCAAGGTGGTTGGTGAGCTCGTAGCGGATGGTTGGTGATGCTGCATCCGGCGTAGTGGTGTTCAACTCCAAATTCGGCTATGTCATACCAATACGCTCAGCTCCGTAAAGATGTTGCTCCGCCAACGTAAATGTCCCACTCTCGCCCTCTGCACGTTTATACTCATAAACCGCCAAAACATTCCCTTATGCAGTCAAAAACACAAAGTAAAAAAGAAAGGTATAGAGCAGCTTTGTTAGCATAAATCAATGGTACTATCGGTTATCCTTTTTCTAGTATTTCATGATGCAAATGTGAGGACTTTTATTGAAATTTGCAAGGAAAGAGGACTCTTGATAATATTTCAATGAGAGAAGACTTTAATATTATTTTTTGCACTTCGTTTTTTACAGTACAGCGGGTTGACTCTACGTGATATAATTTTATGATTTTTTAAAAAAAAAATTAGCAAAACAAAAAAATAATTGTATTTTTGTCGCGTGAGATAAATTATGATGATTATGAAGTGTGATTTATTCTAATGAGAATATCGCAAGATAAAATTTAAGTTTAGATTAATTGGTAATATCAAAACGCTAATAAAAGTTACAGATTTATTAAAAATTACAGATACAAATCATTTGTTATTTAATTAAAGAGAAATCAAAACATTTTATACCATAATTACACATGAAAACTAAAGCATTAACACTAATTGCCACAATGGCTCTGACAATATTGGGAGTACACTCTCAAGAAATTGCGACATGGGCTGGCTTTACCAAAGCGGCAGTCACATGGACGTTTGACGATGGTGCCAACGAGTCGTCCGCTCACTCATGGGCCGCCGGCGAGTTGGAAAAATACGGATTCCCTGGAACGTTCTACCTAGTAACTAATTGGACAAGCGGACGTTATAGTACCTACTCCGGAATGGTTTCTAAAGGACATGAAATTGGAAGTCATACAGACTCGCATAATTCTACCGATGGAGAATTAGCATCATCACAAAATACCATCAACCAGAACATACCTGGTCAAAAATGTCTTACGATAGCCTACCCAAATTGTAACGTCCCTACTGAATCTACAGTTTTACGTTATTATATCGGTGGGCGAATTTGCGGAGGGCAAAACAATCCAAAATCACCTTCCAATTTCGCACGTTTGGATAGTCACATTTGCGGGAGTACAGGAAAAAACAGCACTGGAGAATTCCAATCTACTTGTCAGAATGCGGCTGGAAACAATGGATGGGCAGTATTCTTGATTCACGGGTTTTCTCAACGCCAAGCAAACGGTAGTTACTCTCCAACCAGTGAGAGTGCATTTACAGGGACTTTGTCGTGGTTAGATCAAAACAGAAGCACTTACTGGGTAGCAACATTCAGGGATGCCATCAAATACATCAAAGAAAGAGACAATGCCACTATTAAGGAGACAAGTTCTACTGCTTCTGAAATTACCTACTCATTAACAGATAACCTAGACAATGACATCTATGATTACCCGTTGTCTATTAGAGTTTCAATACCAGATGGTTGGGATGAAGGAGCAGTTGCATTTCAAAATGATGAAGAGATTCCTGTAAAAATCGAAGGAAACTATATTTATTTTGATGCGGTTCCGGATGGAGGTACAATTTTGTTAAAATCCCTAGGCTCTGTAGTTCCGGATCCTGAATTTAATTTTACATCACCTACTGAAAAATCATCTTGGTGCATAGACTCTGCTTACACTATATCATGGACAATGAGTGGAGAAGCCTCTGCCGAATATACATTAACATGGGGAGAAGAGTCAGATGAGACAATTTCCATCAAAAGTGCAACAGCATCTTCAGAATGGGGAGAAACAGAAGATAATCCATATTGGACAGTTGATAAGATTTTAACCGATGATGGTGCACACGGCGAAAATAGTCGTTGGGGTTCTATGGGAGGAACAAATGAATGGGTTGAACTAAATTTAGGTACAGCTCAATCAGTAGGAGGAATAATAATTGATGAGTTTACCTCATACGGAATAGTTTCAAGCTTTGAAATTCAATATGATGATAATGGTTCTTGGAAAACTGCTTACACAGGAACCAGTATTGGAAACGATTTCTCTGCAACATTTGCTCCTTTCAAGAGTAGCAAAGTGCGCTTGTACATCAAAGAGTGTGGAGATGGTGCAAATATTAACTATATTGCTCTTAAAGGGACTTCAGCTGTTACCCTTAAAGAAGGAATCACCGGTAGTGGTTCACTAACATGGAAACCTGAAGTGAGCGGAAGTGGAAGCATGGCTATCAGAAAAAAATCCGGCAAAGCGTTGGGTACATCTGAAGTTGTTACTGTTGCTGATTGTAATCCTGAAGGATCTGGTTCTCAAGAGCCAAGTAATCCGGGTACACCGGAGCCTCCTACTACACCGGGAACTCCCTCTGAGTGTTACAACGGAGGTGGATATACCGGACCAAGCTGTGATGTAGAAGGTACGGGAGCATACCACACAGGAGTTTATAGAAACTTGTTTGCCGAATATTTAGGAAAGACAGAAGAGGACATAGATGAAAAATTAAATTCTATTTGG
>JAEIGA010000671.1_pt1 | contig 50602 bp, 65 predicted proteins | sample 9270691 | NCBI WGS metagenome assembly JAEIGA01 (sample SAMN17057246, study PRJNA624740) | gut metagenome | biome: biome; isolation source: fecal sample | host: Bos grunniens | place: China: Xizang | collected 2019 | reverse complement strand
ATTACGAAACACGAAATATTTTTAATTTTTTCGTGTTTTCTGGAATCGGCTTTTATTGCTTGCCGTTCCTGCAATCCATTATGATTATATAATAAACTTATTTTATAATAATGTCAAGAGAAAAAAAGAAAAAATATATTAAAAATACTTAATTTATCTTAAAATTAATTAATTGTTTTTACTATTATATTTTTTGCATTTTCCGAAAATAAGTTAAAAATGTATATTAAAAAATTAAGGCTTTAGAAAATGAAAAATTATAAAAAAAGTTTTTTCAAAAATTATTTTTTAGTTAGTCATTGCTAACATCAATTTTTATTTTTATTTTTGCCCGAAAATATAATAGTAAAAACAATTAAGTATTTTTAAGATAAATTAAGTATTTTTAATATGCCTTCTTCTGTTTCAACTTAAAAAATTAAGATTTTATTTTTGAGATATTAAAAAATTAAGATAAAAAATTAAAATCGGCTTCCTTCGTCCTAATCTTGACCAATGGCAGGAAAGGCAAGCAGGGCAAAAAGAAAATAAATATTAAAATGGTCGCAACTTTAGAAAGGCGAAAGGGAAAAATAAACAAAATTATTTTGCTTTCCACTGTTGACAATAAAACAAACTTATTTTATAATAAAGATAAATAAAAGCATAACAGGAGGCTTTATATGATTATTTTTGATTTTTTGTGCTGGTGTTCTGATTGCTAGATTTTTGAAATAGCACATAGCAAGGCACGGATGGCAGGCAGGGCGGAGGGAGGCTTGCCGTTTCCGTCTGTCGTATTTTTTACTATCGGCAGGTATAGCGAAGAATGTACCCTTCTTAATACACAGCGGAGAAAAAACACAATTTTAACAAAAAATGTTGACAATTTTTGTAAGTTATGCTATAAATTAAGCATAAGGAGACAAAAATGACAAGACTTGAAGAACTTGAAAATAAAGTGAATGAGCAAAGCAAAGGAAAATGCTATGTCCTAGACAGACCTGCCTTAATTCAGAAAGATATGAAAGAAAATGCAGAACAACTGAAAGATATGACAATTAAGGAAATTGCAGAATATTATGGTGTTTCTTACGGACTGACAGCACAATATTTGCGTTTTGTTGGAATTAAAACAAAGAGGACTTATGCTAAACATAACGGAGAGCCTAAAAAGGTACACAAGCCTAAAATGTCGGAAGAAGAACATAAAATAACGGCGTGGGCTTCTGCTTACAATAAAGGCAGAATAAGGTATGTTTATTATGATATGATAAGACGCTGTTATAGCCCGAAAGACAACCACTACAACAGGTACGGTAAACGAGGAATTAAGGTATGTGAGGAGTGGAGAAACGACTGCAAGTCTTTCTATAAGTGGGCTAAAGATAACGGATATAAAGCAGGATTACAGTTAGACAGGATTGATAATGATGGAAATTATGAGCCTAATAATTGCAGATGGGTGTCTGCTAGAGAAAACAGCCTAAATAAGAGAAATACTCTGATGGTTACATATAAAGGGAAAAGGAAACCTTTATCAGATTGGGCTATTGAAAAAGGGCTTAATTACGATACACTAAAAGACAGAATATACCGTTACGGCTGGAGTGTTGAAAGAGCATTGGAAACTCCTGTTGATAAAGATTGACTGCATACATTTTTGGTGCTACCCTATACCCAAGAGGAAAAGTTATGACACGATACCAGAAGATTTTCAAAGACATCAAAGAGACAAGAGATTACAAGACTATCGGAGAGGACATCGACTACAAGATAATCATAGACGATGTGCGTAGGGAAGTTATCCTTCAGTTTGAAGAATCAGATTCAAGGCAAGACTGGAAGCATAACCTTATGTTCATTCCCTGGATTCTGAATCTTGACGGTCATAAGGTTCTGACGACACACGGATATGCGTGTGCATATAAGTCGGCTAAGAACATTCCTTTACAGGAACTCTGCATTGCATTAAATCAGCACGGCGGATATGACCCTGTTATAAGGGGCTGGAGTTTCGGCTCTGCTATGGCAAAGATAGCGGTAAGGCACTTTTGGTACAGACGGTACACTAAGATTAAGGAGCAGGACACATACGGAGATGTAAAGGTATGGCTGAATCCTTTCACTCATTTCCTCGCTAAGAAATGGTGCTGTAAGATTATGGAGTTTGTCTGCATAAACGACTTTGTTACTTGGCAAGTTCCTTTTTATCATCGTACTAACAAAAAGAGGGTAGGCGGAAGGTTCTCTTTCAAGCGTATTTTCAACACTGAATATGAGCATACTCATTATGAAGAGTTTGATTATTCCGAGTATGAAAATTGACATAACAATACGAGTGTGTTATTGTATGATATATGGCTGACAGTTACGAACAACTCCGTGACAAGTGCGTTAAGACTTACGGAAAACTATATAAGGATTCTCTGGTATTCGACATCTGCAAGGTAGACAAGCAGACGAGAATCCGCTTACAGCAAGACCCTGTTTACATAGCGGAGACAAAGGCTCTGAAAGCAGGACTGTTTCTCAATCAACTTGACATTCTTGACAATGTTCTCGCAGGGGCTTATGCGAACTCCGAGAAGCCTACGGACACGAGTGCCACCGTATTGAAGGCACTTGAGATGAAGAACAAACTTCTGCTTGAGGACTTGAATGTGAATAAGGACGAGAGCAACGCCCTTAATGTGACATTCACTGCTATGAGCAAAGAGGACTTTGAATCCCTTGAGACGATAGAGGTTCACAAAGGCTCTAACAACAATACAGAACTTGGGGCAGACTTCGGGGTTTCAGACGATGGGGATTCATTCGAGGCACGAACAAAGGCTGATATGCAGGAAAGGCTCAAGGAACTTGAGAAGGAGAAGGAAGACAAATAATATGGTTATGCCTTGACTAAAACATAAGGGTACGCTATCCTTAAAACATAAAGGAGACAGATTATGTTAGAGTTTGTGGCAAGCAAATATTACAGTGAAAAGAAAGGGTTGCAGTATTTGAGATATGCTGTGACAGTGCATATTGAAGATGATGGAGGTTATGTTACTTACACATCTGCTAATGGCAGAAAGTGCAGAATGAAGTTCTTTGAGAATGAGAACGGCTACTGTTGGACTTCGATAGCGTTTAAGGATAAAACAAGAATGAGTTGCAGAATAAACCGATTAGTTTATTCAAACTTGGTTGGAGAGATTCCTAACGGCTATCAGATAGACCATATAGACAAAAATAGAAAAAATAACTATCCAGAGAATCTTAGGCTTGTAACACCTTCAGAAAACAATAAAAACAGAAAGGATATGAGCGGAGAAAATAATGGGTGGGCTACTTTAACTGCTAAAAAAGCAAGAGAAATATGCAGGCTTGCAGTTTCTCACGAGTTGCCTAGAAAAGAAATAGCAAGACGCTTCAATGTATCTGAGGCTACGGTCAAGAGCATTAGGGCAGGTAGAAATTGGAAATCTTTCACGGAAGATTTGAGAAACAGCCACAAGTAAGGAGGTATAAATAAATATGAATCTTGTTAAGTTATTACCGCACCAAGGACAGTTAGTGCAAGCACCATTTGTTTACACGGAAGTTCGCTTCTTTTTCCTTGTTGCGGGTTATTGAACGCAAGTGGTAAGACTTCCGCCCTTGTTTACGCCATTTTATACGCCGTAAAGAATCTTCTCGGAAAGAAAGATTTGGAAGGTCATAACCCGAAGATTCTCCTTGGCTCTAAGAACCTTACATTTATGAAGAAAACCCTTACGGGTCTTCTTGAACAGGACTTGAGGGATACGAACTCAGAGTACACTTACGACAAGGCTCACAATATTATTACGATAGGAAATGTGGAACTGCTTCTTATTCCTGTAGAGGACGAAAGTACAATCTACGGTTTTTCTGTTTGCTGTTTTGAAGGCAACACTTTAATTGCTACCGACAGGGGAGACGTTCCTATAAAGGACATAAAAGTTGGGGATATGGTTCTTACCACCAAAGGTTTTAGGAAGGTAACTCATACTATGAATCAAGGTGTTAAGGACTGCATAAATGTCAATGTTGAAGGCTCTGAGATATTGTGCACACCAGACCATAGGTTCATAGATAGTTTCGATAATGAAATAAAGGCTAAGGACTTGACAAAAACCACTTCGTTAGTTAAGATAGACGATAGGAGTTGGCGAAAATGGTTAAGCACGAATGGAGCAATAGAAAGAAGTCAGAAGTTATTGACTTCAATGAAGTTCGGTATTACAGATACCCAGAATCAAAATCTCACGGAAAGCGGTGCTACTATACTTGTTCCTATGAGAATAAGAGAAAAGGTTTCTCAACTTTGCATAGAGATATGTGGATTGCTAAGTACGGTAAAATACCAGAAGGGTATGATGTTCACCATAAGGACGGAAACTCTCTCAACAACACTTTGGAAAACTTTGAGCTTGTTACAAGAACTGAGCACGCAAAGGAGCATTGGAGACTGCAACCAAGAGAAAAACGAGAGCAGTCTCTTGAAGCAATTAAGAAGGCTCAAAAAAGAAACAAGGAACTTTTCAAAGACCCAGAGTACAGGAAGATTCGTTCAAAAAGAGCTAAAGAAGTCGCACTTGAAAGAGTTTATGAATGTAAATGCGATGAGTGCGGAAGAAATTTTACAGCACACGCTGAAAACAGTTGTTACTGCTCTAAGGAGTGTAAGGATAGAGCCAGAAACAAACAGCAAAGGGAACGGAACAAGACGCAGAAGTACAGGATTGAAAGGACTTGTGAAGTTTGTGGAAAAGTTTTTGAGACGAACAAATATTCAGTTGCTACGACCTGCTCGCCTCACTGCAAAAACATCAAACGTGGTTGGACAATACACAGTGTATGACATCGAGGTTGAAGGTTGCCACGAGTTCTTTGCAAACGGAGTGAGAGTGCATAACTGTTGCTTTGTGGACGAGTTGGACGAATTGCCTACGCAGACTGCTATGGCTGTAGTGAAGTCAATCAACGACCGTTGCCGTCAGATTGTGGACGGCTACAGAACTCCGTTTATGACATATACTACATCATCGCAGGGATTGAAAGGAACTTACCAGACCATTATGCACTTCAAGAAGACAGGTATGCCTTATGTCCTTATGAGGGGCAGAACGAGAGACAACATTTATCTTCCGAAAGACTATGTTGACAATATGTACCGTATTTACAACGAAAAGGAAGTCGATTGTCTTTTGGAAGGAAAGTTCATTTCGATAGATTCGGGGCTTGTGTTTCCAGATTATGACCCAAGCAAGAATGACTTAGACGAGGACTTGTTTGACTGCCTTGAGGAAAGCGATACGGTTTATATCGGACAGGACTTCAACGGATTCGGAAACTACGCCGAGGCTTTTGTCGTAAAGTTCGGGGCTTTGGTTATGATTAAGTGCTACAAACTTCCAGACATTCGCCACGCCCCGAAAGTGTTCAGATATGACTTTCCGTTCAACAAGATTGTATGGATTCCAGATATGACATACAAGGAGCATTTCGTTGAGTTCAAGAAAGAGTTGAGGACATATAACATTACTATTGCGTACCGTTCCTGCAATCCTCTAGTGCAGGACAGAAACTTTGCCTGCAACAAACTTTTCTATGCAGAGAAACTTTTCGTGTGCCCTATATGCAAGGACGCAAAGACGGCACTTCTCACTCATCAGAAAGACCCTAAGACAGGGCTTCCGATGAAAGGCGGAGACAACGCTCCAGACCACTTGAATGACTGTATGGGCTATGTAGTTCACTATCTTTTGTCTTGGTGTCGTGAACTCAAGCCTCTGTATGATGTTACATTGCGTTACATCTATGACAAGAGAAGGGCTAGGGGTGCTGACGCTATGGAACTTGAGGTTGCTGGTCGGCTTCTTGACGCTAACCATCTGAGGGGTCTTCCATTGAAGAAACACGCCAATGCAGATGATGAGGAAGAAGCGTCTTGATTTATAGAGGTTTTAGGTGTAGGATAGGAATATGGTAAACTATAAAGAGTTAAGACAGATTTTGAACGGCTCTGGAATGAGCATTGCGAAGTATAACAACGGAAAGACAGTCGTTAGAGACAGCAATGTTTTCAAGGGTGCTAAACTGTCTGCCGTTGAAGAAGCACAGGCTTTGGTTGAGAAAGCGATTAAGGAAGATACTGTTTCGTACTCAAAAAAATTAGGAATTACGCAGTTGGATTCCCTCAAAGATGTGAACGACCGTGCGGTTAGGGCTGTGGGCGGTATTATTGACTGTCTCGGAACAAAGAATAAAGTTACTGCACAGGAACTTCGTGAGCAGATGACTACCGCTACTGCTAACCGTGATTCTATCTTCAACCCTCGCTGGAACTTGGGGAACGGCGTAGACCCATCAAGAATGAATGTCGCTTTTCCGAACATTTATATTTCTCCTTGGGAAGCGAACTCTCTTTATTCTCAGAAAGGACTTTTTGAGACCGTAATTAACAAGAAGTCTAAGTCAATTCTCCTTAATGGTCTCCGCATTGAGAACCCTAAACTCACTACAAAAGAACTTGACATTATAAACGAGAAAGTTGATGTGCTTGACATCAAGCATACTATTTCAGACGCAACTAGGGATTCGCTAGTTTATGGTGGCGGTATCGTATTCCCTATGCTCAAGCGTGACACTCCTGTTACTATGGGGCTGAAACTTGACGCTCTTTTGAAACTTGGAGTTCTTGGAAAGAACTGCATTGATTATATGGTCAAACTTGACCGCTGGAACACATTCATTATTCCGCCTTACAATCCTACTCAGAGGGATTTTTACAGACCAGAAGTGTACACAGTTCCGTTCTTGGGAACAGATGTTTACCACGCCCGATGTGCGAGGGTAGTTACCGCTGAACAGGCTGGGTACTGGGGGCAAGTGATTAATCAAGGCTGGGGTATCTCAGACCTTTGCGGTTACTTGCAGTCTGGTATGAACTATAAGGTTGCGATTCAGTCGCTTCCTCTTATGATTCAGCAGATGAGTATTCTCGCTCGTGTCGTTAATGTGGACGGAGTTCTTGCAACCGAAGGTGCTAACGCCCTTGATGCTCTTGTTGAACAGAACACAATCAGAACTCGTGAGGCTTCTGCCGACAATCCTGTTACTATGGACGTACTCGGAGATATAAAAAGCATTAACAGGAACTTTGCTCAAGTTCCAGAACTGCTCCGTCTTCTCAGACAGGATTTTGCTTCTGACTGTACTATTCCAGAGCCTATGCTCTTCTCTTCTGAGAAAGGTAATTTCTCTTCTGGAGACGATACTGAAGGAAACCAGAGCAAGCAGTGGGAAGCGGTCAAGATGATTCATAAAGATGTGGAGAGACAGTTTACCCAGATTGCGAAGATTCTTGTAATTGACGCTCTTGGAAATGACGACAGAATCATCAAGGCACTTCCTTACACGAAGATTCATTTTGACGAGCCTGTTATTGCTAATGCAGTTGAGAGAAGCCAGATTGGTAAGTTCTTCTCTGAGAATGTGTTTAACCTTGTTTCTGCTCAGACGCCTCTTGACATTGCTTTTGAGATGGCTTCAAAGAATGTCTCTACAGACCTTGCTCCTTCGAGCGAGATTCTTGAACGCTTGAGAAAGATACAGGAAAGGGTAGACAAGCAGGACGAGGAGAGATTCCAGCTGGAAATGGATATGCAGAGGGCTTCCGTAGAGGCTACTGAGGCTAACGCTGAGAGAACTTCGGAAGGCTCTGACCTTAGCGGAAAGGGAGTTTCAAAGCCTAAGAGTTCTTCAAGTGACGAGGGAAAAGGAAAGCCTCTTGCTGAAGAGAACAGGGAAAAGGCTTTGAGCGACAAGAAAGAAGGCGGTTACTCTCGTCTTGAGCAGAAAGCCCACGAAAAGACACGCTTAGGAACTTCAAAGAGAAGCGAGAAAAAAGCAAAGGCTGAAAAAAAATCAGTCAGATATTCTTAGTACGAAACAACTTGACTTCAAATTAAGAATGGTTTATTATGAGGGTATATGATAAGAACTGAGGTTTTCAAAAAGGTAACTGATTCAGACGCACAGCCGTACATCGAGCAGAAAGATGTTATCCTCTGCCGAAGCGGTATTCAGTATTATCATAATTCTGAAATCGCCTCTTTCATTACGGAAGACAATAAGCCTCCTAAAGAAAAGGAATGGTACAAGGAATACCGTCCAGCAAATGTCGTTGTAAAGGCAAAGAAACTTTGCGGAAATCTTCCAGTAACTAAGGAACACCCTAGTGACTGGGTTACTCCAGATAACTGGAAAGAACTTGCTGGAGGAGCGACAGGAAAAGAGGTTGAGGTAGAAGCTCTTGACGGTGAGGCTGACGGAGAAATCGGTCTTAAATCAGACATTACATTTTACGACAAAGATTTGTATGAGTATTACCAGAAGCACAAGGAAGTGTCTCTGGGGTACACTTGCAAGAAGCATTTCGTAGACAATCCAGAAGAGGTTGGGTATGATATTCTTCTTGATGAGATTACAGAGGTAAATCATTTGGCAATAACGCAGAGCGGTCGAGGCGGTTCAAGCGTTGCCGTGATAGATAGTTTGATAGGAGGAATGAAACCTATGAGAACAGGTATTTGGGCTTGGCTTGCTGGTAAGAAACAGACGGATTCAAAAACCGCCCTTACTTTTGGTAAGGAAGTTTTCACCGCTCTTAAAAACAGCAAGGGTTCAACGGAAGAAGAGTTGGCAAACGAACTCAAAGGAGTGTTTGATTCCTGTGTAATCCTCAAGGATTGTCCGCAGAAAGACACAATGCTCAATATGATTCGTGACTGCTATGACAACCGTGAGAAGGCTTTGGAGAACGAGGAAGAACTCACAAAGACTTTCGACAGTATGTATGTTTCTTTGTCTGGAGACAGTCTCAAGGAAATCGTTGACGCAGTTAAAGGATTGGGTGGTTGCACTGTAGCGACTTCTGATTCTTCTGACAAGAAAGACGATGAACTTTCAAAGACAGATGATTCTGGCAAAAAGGACGATGAGTCTTCAAAGACAGACGATTCTGACAAGGGCAAAAAGGACGATGAAGGAAAGAATACTGACAGCGGAAAGGTTGTTGATTCTGCTCCTCTCACAAAAGAGGACATTGCAAAAATCGTCAAGGACAGCATTGCTGAAATCGTTCCGCAGATGGTCAAGGACACGCTTGGTATCAAGGACGGAAAGGCAAAGGTTGAGGGCGGAGTGATTGATTCAAACACAGACACTCCTTATGTAGCCCAGAGAGACTACACTGAGTTTTTGGAATAGTACAGAGGGAAACCTCTACTATAAATAGGAGATAAATATGTTGCAGAATGGAAAAACACTTTCAATGCACAATGACGCAATCTACAAGGGTGATGTTACACACAACGGCACTCTCTTGAAGTTGCACGAGAACTCTTATACCATCGGTTACTCAGCACTTCTTACTCCTAACGGAAAAAGTGCTGGAACTGTGAAGTTCGGTAACGGAGTTTTCCTCAATCTCGCCAAGAAAAACAACAATGTTTACGCTGGCGAGCCTACCGAAACAGGTGCTATTCCTGCTTTCGGCGGTATTATGATTCGTGAGCCTGCCGTAGCCTCTGGCTACCCTGTTCTGAACGATGAAATCAGCGGATTCCAGCACGGACTTCTCTGCCGTGAAGGTTTCGTTGTTTACAAAAAGGGCGATGTTCTTATGTCAGCAAGTCCGAAAATCTCTTATGAAGATGTCGAACTTTTTGACTATGTTTACCAGAACTACTGCCTCTGGATTGCGAAAGCCACAGGTAAGGCTTACTTCTCGCCGAAGAACACAATCTACGCTAACAGCGGAGACATTTTCGTTGGTCGTGTAGTTGAAATCAATCCAGACGACCGCTCTGTTACCGTTTACATCACTCCTGCAATCCAGTCAAATACTGCTGATATTGCTGGTGCGACACCTACAATCACTGTAGACAATGATGGTATCACAAATACAGAGATTCCTTTCTCAGTTTCTCTTGGAACTGAAGGAACAATCCAGTTGTTCTACAAAGCACACGCTGACGCTAATTACACAGCAGTTGAAGGAACTTTCACACCTGTATATGACGAAGTTGCTGACGCTTACCTCGTTGATTACAAGTTGACAGGTCTTACAAAGAACACAGCCTATGACATCAAGGCACAGGCTATTACTGCTTGTGGTGTTGCTACTGATACAGAAGAATCAGTTTCAACAACCAATGTTTAAGGGAGGATTTAGGCTATGTTGGGTAAATCTAAAAGAACTTATGACGGCTTGATTGCTAAGATGGAGAACGAGGTCGTTGACCGCTTCCCTGCAATCTCAAAGCACATCAACGCTATTCATATTGACAACTCAAAAATGTCTCCGATGTCGGCTGACATCAAGAGTGCTGGTCTTTTCTGTGCCGTAGATTCTAACAAATGTACGAAAGAGGCTCTTCCTGCTGGATTCCAGCCTACTGACGCAGTTGTTATGAAAATTTCGGACAGTGCAAAGGCTTACATTGACCGCTCTATGGATTCGTTCATCAAAAGCGGTATGGACGAGGCTACTGCAAAAAAGAAGGTACAGGATTCGCTCATTCCTATGATGGGTTATGACCCTGCAAAGAAGCAGTACATTATGACTGCTGTTGCTCCTTCAGCAGACGGAAAGGTACACGATAGTCTTCTTGAGCAGACTTCTATTCCTATGTGGAATATTGGCTGGCTCACAAGAATCATCAAACAGCCTTTCGCTACAAGCCACGCAAAAAACCTTGTTTCTGTTGAATCTTTTGGAAACGCTTGGGCTGATGTAATCGGTCTCTTCAAGGAAAGTTTTGAAGGTTACGGAAAGTTGTCTACAACTGCCAAAGGCAATGTTAAGCAGAACAACTCTAACCCAGTAACAAACGAGGCAAGCCAGATTGTTGATGAAGTTTTCAACATTTCTGTTGAGTACGAATCAGATGTAATGGAAGACATCAAGGCTAAACAGACTGGCAACTTCGTGACTGGTCAGATTAAGGCTGACCGTGAAAAGTATGCGATGATGGTTCTCGACCGTATGCAGGACGCTCTGATTTACTACGGTTCAAAAGAGGCTGGCATTGACGGTCTTATTGATGTCGCTACAGTAGAAGTTTACACAGGAACTCCTCTGTATGACATCTTGATGGGAGCAAGCACAACTGCTGGTTCTGACATCGTTAAGGCTATGAACCGTCTTATCTCGAACTTCCTTCGTGAGAATCACTATATGGCACAGGAACTCAAAATCAATGTTTCTGAGTATGTGTTCCAAGCCCTCACACAGACTGTTTACAGCGATGTTTACAATCCAGATTCTCCGTTGAAGATTCTCTCTGGAAACTTCAAGGGAAGAAACGAATTGGACGGCGGACTTGTTCAGTGCAAATACACAATCGTATCTGATACAATGTGTAACCCGAACACGCCATTCAACCCTTCAAACTACGATATGTGCTTTATGACAGTGCCGAAGATTACTGACGCTCTGACAGGAACACAAGACAGTTTGATTATCCACCCCGAACTCCTCAAGAGTTATATGGTTCCTGCTCTCTGGCAGAGAACAGGTCTCTTGTACACAATGTACAAGCGTATCGGTGGTGTAATCGCTCCGATTGAAGGAACTGTCAAAGTAGTACAGGGTCTTGGTGTACAGGGCTAAAACTTGACAGATTGAAAGGGTACTTGTATAATAACATTACAAGTACCCTTTATTTTTATGGAGAAATGCTATTATGAAGTATATTAAGAACAATCTTGATTATGCCGTTTCTTTTTCCGTTATGGACGGAACAAAAGAGAAGAAGTTTGAGTTCGATTGTCGCCGTATCTATTCAGATACAGGAAATGTAGCGACAACAGGCGTTACAGCAATGGAGGACGCTGACTTCGATTACCTTTATAAGAACTGCAAGCAGTTTAAGGCTTTCTTTGACAAGGGAGACCTTTCAAAGACTTCTAAGGAAGGAGCAAATGCTGTTGCAAGCGTAGTAGAAACACAGGCAAAAGAAATAGCTGAACTTAAAGAAAAACTTGCTAAAAAGACAAAAGAAGCAAGCGGAGAAAAGACAGCTGAACTTGAAGTTGTGAACAAGGCACAGGCTGATGAAATCTCTGACCTTAAGAAACAGTTGGAAGCACTTAAAAAAGGAAAGAAAGGTAAAGACAAGGCTGACGACAAGGCTGACGACAAGGCTGACGACAAGGCTGACGACAAGGCTGACGAGACAGAAGGGTTCTAATGCAGGTTAATACTCTTTCTGGGAAACCGCCGAGAATTGACAGGGTATGGTTCAGAGCAAGATATGGTCAGAACTTTCCCGAACTTCTTGACGAAGGAAAAGATGATTTTCTCGATAGTTGCATAGAATCAGTATATACGCTGTTTGCAGGTGTGACTGATATTTGGTCACATCTTGAGCGAAACCTTTATTGTGACAAGACACAGCTGTGCTATGGACTTTTGGTTGCTTGGTATATTACTGACTTGAATCCAGACTATGCTGAAGGTGTTCTTTCTTCTGGAGGAATACCGATAAAGAGTAAAAAAATCGGCGGAACTCAGATTACTTTCGCAGAAAACAACAACAGGATAGGGTCTCAGAACAACGCAGACCTCTTGGGTTCACTCAAGAGCAATGCTTTCGGCTCTAAGGCTTACTTTATGATTAAGGCTTCTGGAAAATTGAACTTTTTCTTGAAGTTTTAGGAGGATTTTATGTATTTTTGCGTAAAAATACCTTTGAGAATTGCAGGAAAGCACTACAGACCTTGCATTTCATACAAAATTGGTGAGAATATGCTCTCAACTGCAAAGAAACTTGCGGAAGAAGGCAAGGCTGAGGTGAGCGAGACACCTATTTTCTTCCAGAACGGCAAAAAAATTGTCAAAAAAGAGGAAAAAACCGTAGAAAACGGTGAAAAACCGCAGAAAAAAGCAAAAAAAGACAAGAAAGTTGAAGTAAAAGACATAGAAGAACTCGCAAAAGAGGCTGAAATTGTGCCTCTTGATGATGTTTCCGAAGAGGAAAACGGAGGCTTCTAATGGCTGTGTACGGAGTTTGACAAGTCTTTAATTTGGTTTTATAATATGGTTATGAAAGCAATAGATTTGAGAGGCAAGATATTTACTCGATTAACAGTGGTTGAAAGGGCTGATAACATTGGTAAGAAGACTGCTTGGTTGTGTAAATGTTCTTGTGGAAACTCTGTAATTGTTATGGGAACTTCTTTGACTTCTGGAAACACTAAGTCTTGTGGTTGTCTACATAATGAGCAACTTGTAAATAGGAACTATAAGCACGGTGAAAGGCATACTAAATTGTATAAAGTATGGCTCTCAATGAAAGACCGTGCTTTGAATCCTAGATACAAGGCTACTCATAAAGCATACCGTAACATTGGTATTTGTAAGGAATGGAAAAGTTACGAAGTTTTTTCTAAATGGGCTAAATCTAATGGTTATAGAGAAGGTTTGAGCATAGACCGTATAAATGTTTACGGAGATTATGAGCCAAGTAACTGTAGGTGGACGGACAGAATAACACAACAAAATAACACAACTAGAAATAGACTGATTTGTTATAAAGGAGAAACTAAGACTTTAGCACAGTGGGCTAAATGTTTAGGATTCAATTATAAACTGCTATCTAACAGGCTTAATGCTCTGCATTGGTCAGTTGAGAAAGCGCTTGAGACAGGAGTACGAAAGTGAGCGGTATTTATGGTGATATGTTGCTTGCGTTTTCAGAGCAGTTCCGTTCTGTTTCATACTTCTCAATGAAACAGGAAGTAGGGGCAGGATATAAGGACAGAACTGACCTCGGAAAAGTAAGGGGTGTCTTCCAGTATATGAAAAAGGGCGACCTTGCTCGTGAGAATGAGGTTCTTTCTGACGAGCAAGTGCCTACTTTCTGGACTAGAAAGAAACTTGAGAGCGGTAATTTTATTGAAATGAAAGGTGACGACTGCCTCTACCGCATAACGAACAATCAGCCGTGGAAGTTTGAGGGGAACTTTTACATTTACATACTAGAATCAGTCACAGGAAATACAGACAAGCAAGAGCCTTTCACAGAGGAAGAAGTAGATTTGGGCGGAGGCTTTAATTGAGAAAGTTCGATTTTTCAAAAGATGTAGAACTCAACGAACTTGAGAGCGAAGTTGAAGAATCTCAAGGGCTTTCTCTTGTAATTCCGAGAAGATACGAGGTAGATTTTAATGACGCTGACAGACCTTACAGGAACAGAAGGTATTTTAAGAAACTTGACGATGAATTTGACTGGCAGATAACATATAAGTTTACGGACAAGACAAGGAACTATATTTTTCCGAGCGGAAGATACGGCTCAAAGAATATGACAATCAGACGGCTTTATCTTATCCTTGTCTCTATGAACAATGGTGTAAGTTTCGTGGACGATTATCTTGTGAATGTTCTGCCTTATACAGACCTCGGAAAAGAGATAAGAGATTATGCTCTTAACGTTACTAAGGCTTTTGAGGACGAATATGCGGAGACTGTAAGGATAAAAGAGGACGGAACTGTAGACAAAAGGTACTATAACCGCTCTCGTATGTTCCGTCTTATGGTAGACAAAGCTATGAAAACAGAGGCACAGAGACTTGAGAAACTTCTCAAGGCTGATTTCATAAGTGCCCTTGAGAGCGGAAGAGTTCCGCTTCATACAACAAAGCTGTCGAGAGAGACCATAGCGAGAAAAGAGAAATTAGGATTTCCTTTCTCTGCACGTAAGTTTGTTGCTTCCGAGCAGTTTGTGAAAGACATTATATTTTATGTAAGATTGGAGAAGAAAAAATGGCAGATAGCAGATATTTGGGTGTAAACTTTAACAATCTGAGAAAGGCACTTTATCTGTTCTATTTTGGAGTAGAAAATGGCAAGTGCAATGACTTCAATTCTCCGAAGTATAAGTACATTATTCCTATGCAGGGTTCTTTTGACAACCCTCTTCTGGAAAAAGAGAATCCAGCGAAAGATACGTTCATATTGTATTGGATAGAGCAGGACAAGAGCCTCACTCGTGATGATTATGTTTATAATGAGGACAGGACTGAAGGATATTCAAGGCAGAAATGTGTCGCAGACATTCTTTTGCGTTTTTGTGGAAAAGACGCTGAGGATTGGGCTAAGGCTTTAAGGCACTTGGCGAAGCGTAGCGGTATCACGGAGATTTGGAGCGGAGTATGTAATGCTGAGAAGTTGGAATACACTTCTCCCATTATACCTCGCAGGGTAGATTATTTTGGTCGTACTAGTCAAATTGCCTTTGACATTCGCTTTAAACTGTATTATGATGAGTGTATCTCTACTGGGTGGAAGCCTCTCACAGGAGTAAACTTCACTATTGAGGGAGAACTCACCGTAGAAGAATAAATTAAGGAGGAATATCCTATGAACCTTAACTATGTTGGTTCGGTTGCAGAACGCTTCATGAAGTTCCGCTCTGCCTTGTCTTCCACCGAGGAAATTGACGAGAACTTGTTTAACGCTCTGTCGATTTACATTCCGAAATCGCTTGCCACCGCCCAGTTTGAGAGTGGTGCTTATGACGGTTCGGAAGTAACTGCCGACAAGTTTGCAGTTATCACTGTTACAGCAGATAACTACGCCGATGTGCTTAAAAACACAGGGGCGTTGTACGCGCAGTGGCTTCCTATCTTCAACGATGGAGCAAACCTTGCTGTGACCCTTTATTGTATCGTTTTTGACGACACAACTTTCTCACCTACTCTTGGTGCTGGGGCTATTTCTTGGTCTCCGCTCACAAAGGCTTTCAAGGAACTTTACTTCATCTCTTATTTGAAGTTTATGTTCTCAGAGCATTATGACGGAAGCAAAGTTGAGCACGACCCTGCCGAAGCAGGAGATTATGACGATTCAAATTACTTTGATTTGTGTCTGTGTCTTTCTGCTCTTTGTGAAGGCGAGGCTACCCTCTCATTCTTTATGTGTGAGGCTCATCTTGAAGTATTCGAGGAAGGAAGTGCCGATACAAATGTTTGTAAGGTTATGTCTCAGTCAAGAGGAGACGAAACTTCACATTGTACGACATTCGTTGGCTCAACCACCGCTGACCGTGTCCAGTATTTCTGGGGTTATCTCAACCTTATCGGCGGAAACCGCACATTCTTCACAATTCACAATGGTAGCGTAATGCTTCCTATTGTTCTTGCTTCTTGGTTTGAGGAGCAGAATGTTTCTGAGGAGTATGTCGGAAATAAACTCGCAAAAATCCGCTTGCAGGGAAGCAAAGTTAAGCCTACAGGCTTGCCTTCAGAACTCAATTCAGAAGTGAATAAGAATCTTGGCTCTTACATCTATGACATTCTGGACGCTAAATATGTCGCTTACTTCATTGCTATTGACGGCACAACCCTCAACAATGCTGAGATGATTCGTGACAGAAACATTCAGAACTTCCCTCTTACGGCAATGATGATTTCAAGATGGATTGATTACAATACAGCACAAGATGTTGCTCATTGGCGAGACGCAAGGGAAACACTGACAAAACCAGTTCTTTGCAATGAAGAAGCATACAGTGCTATTCAGTCAATGCTTGTTTCAAGGGTGCAGACCTTCAGCGGAATCGGGCGTATCTCTGAAATCTCATTCGATTTCCCTCCTTTCAATCAAGTAAAGAAAGGAATGAACCTTGAGGGAAGAATGGTATGGAAAGCAAAATATACGGACGACCTCGGCTCTGTTACAATGACAGGCTCAGTTGAGTTCTAAGGAAAGGAGGTGAAAGCAAATGGCTTACGGTAACAACAGGAAAGGAGAACAGCCTCGTGCACATTTTCAGCTTGCTGGTGGCTCATTGATTAAGTTCCGACACCCTTACATTGCAGGTCAGATTGAATCTGGGAGCAATGCGGTAATTGATGAGGTTGACATTTCAGCTTGTATGAAGCTGGAAGGTCGCTTCTTTGAAGCTAACCCTTCGCAGGATTCAGCCAAGCAGGTTGTTCTTGTTGATGGCTCTACAGTAACGATTTGTAACCGACTTCTTAACGGAGTTATTACAATTCCAGCTGTAAGGACAACAGGACTTGTAGGAACTGGAGACTTTATTGCAATCTGTCAGCTTATTAAGAGCGTAGGAGATTCTGTTGGTGGTCTTCTGTATAAGACGGATTTCATCAATGGAAAAGCCCTTACGAAGTTATACTACGGTGTCACTGTACAGCGTTGCCCAGATGATGTTTCTGAGGGTAATGATGTTGCAGTCTACAACCTTCAGCTTCTTTATGCTGGTTGGATTGAGGCTCAGAGTGATACAGTTGCAGAGAACAAAAAGAAGATTTGGGCTGTAGGAAATGCCAATGGTCTTGAGGCTTATTTTGCTCCTTACACATCACAGAACAATGACGGTGAGGGTGGAACTAAGGACAATCCTCTTGACAGCGGAAACTCTGGTCTTATTGGTTCTGACCTCAAAGACAACATTGAGACAGCAGACAACATTGAGACAGCAACTGAGATTGGTTCTATTAAGAATGGAACAAACAAGGCTCAGTACGGAAGAATCGTGCGAGAGAGCAATCTTCTTCCTTAAAAGAAAAACCGCAAGAAAAACCGCAAGGGAATTGTCTCTTGCGGTTTTTTGTTTTTAGAATTATAATGAGTTTATTATGGAGGTTATGAATGAATCAGTCAGTATTCCTTGATTCTTCTTCAATAAGAAATAAGGAAGTGTATATAAAGCGTTCTTTGGTAGTCAAGGAAGAAAACATAAGGTTTGAGTTTCCAGACGGATTTGCTCCTCTTAGACTAATAGAGGAGTGTCGAGCTTTAAATTGTCTTGATGTTACCATTCCAAATAACTTTGACTTTATGTTTGACATCACAATGCAAATGCTTACAGGAAAACCTGTGTTTATTTATTTCATTGATGATAATGGAACTAAGGAAGAGGTAGAGCATTTCGTTGTGACTGACCGTTATATGAATCTTAGGGGAGTGGACTTCATAGATGAATATCCTGTGGTAGTAAATTGGCTGGTGGAGTTTGTGACAGGAGAGCTTGCAAAAAAATTTCCGCACTCATTAAAAGGCATACGCTCGCAGATGAGTGCGAGGAACGAAGAGCGTATGAGGAAGTTGAAGAAAAAAGAGAAGGAAATAAGGACATCATTCTGAGGAAAATCAATGACGAGATAAAGGAAGCGTTTGACGGAAACGGTTATATGTATATGTACTACTCTTATCTTCACGACTTCCATTGTGAGCCGAGGTCTTTCTCAGATTTGTTTGAGCGTGACATATATAAAACAGTTGAGAGCAGAATAAATAATATGCTACAATCATATAGTGACAGGAGTTAGGAATGGCTAAGTTAATAGGAAGTGGAGTAGGCTTCAATATAAGTGTAGACAGAGGAGTACCAGCTTCTGATTTCGGAAGTTTCAATGCTTCTTTAGGTCGTAGCCTCAAGTCTTCACAAGCAACAGGAGATTATTTGGGCACTACAGAAACTGTTAGAGACACTTCTGGAGTACAAAAATCTTATCTTGTGAATGACAGTAAAGGAAACTTGGATTCAGCAAGAGCTGTTGTCTCTAAAAAAGTCAGTGATTTGGAAGCCAAGTACATGAACAGTATAGCCGTTGATGTACAGGAGCTGAATTACAAGCTGTATGAATCCACCGTAACCTTGTATGGAGATGAATCCAAAAAAGCATTGAGAAAGAGCCTCGCAAAAATGGGCGGTGAGATAACTAATGTTGAAGGCAATGACATTACTTATCGCTACGCTATTCCAGAAGATATTTATAATAAGGCTAAGAAGCAGAAAAAAAGTGCTTATAAAGGTTTTGAGAAAGCTCTTCTTGCTTCTCCTAATGCTTTGTCCGATAAGTTTCTTGAGAGACAGGCTTCGGAGCTTATGGTTGAGGAGAGGATAAGGCTGGATAAGGAACTTGCTAAGTATGAGAATAAGTATACTAGCAAGCACAAGAGCTATGCAAGTCTTGTTAAGGATAAGGAAAATCTGAGCCAAGAAGAGCTTTTAGAGAGATATAAAAGCATTGAGAAAACAGACAAAGCTGAGACAAAAAGAAAAGCAGAAAGAAGAGAGAAACTTGGCGTTGCCAAGATGATTATAGGCTCTATTCTCGTAGTCGCAGACATAGCAAGGAGAATCTTGACATCTGTGCTGAACAATGCAAGCAAGGCGAGGTCAGACGCTTCTATGGCTTGGTCTGAAGGAATGACTTACAAAGATGTCATGCTGTATAATGCTTATGACAAGACTTTCGGGCTTAAAGAAGGAACTTCGGGCAAAGCAATTTCTGACCTTCAAGCAAAGTTCGGAGACATCACTAATCTTGATGAGAAAGCATTAGGAACGCTTGCAAGGGTAATGGGCGGAGAAGTAAAACAGCTTGTCTATTCTGGAATCGGAGGAGACGAGCCAGATAAACTCTTGGAAAGTGTACTGAACAAATTCTTTGAGCAGTACAAAAGCGGAAAGAACTCGCTTGGGCAGTATGTAGGGCAGGAGCAGGCTCTTAGAGAGCTGACTACTGTTCTTAGAGGTGTGTCTCCAGAGATAGCTATGATATTTTCTACAATGGCTCACGAATGGAAAACAGGTGCGAACGCTGGAACATTCAGTAATTACACGGAGATGAAAAAGAAGGTGCAGTACAATCGTGGAGGACTTTCTGATGTGGAACTTAATGCTCTTACTTCTCTTGGTTCTACCGCTAATCTTCTTAACACTACGGCAAAACAACTCATAACTCTTCTGCAAAATAAAATTTCGTTAGGATTAAGCAAGCTGATAGACAAGATAGCAGATACAAGAATAGGAGAAAGTGCAGAGCAGAGGATAGAGCATGACAGAAAGAACAGGGAACTTCTTCGGACTTCTTTAGCAGAAGATACGGAAGCATACGGTAGAGCAAAGAGAATAGTTTCCAGCAAGCTCGGTCAAGGCGTTTATAAAAACAGGGGAATGAATTTTCTTTCTACAGAAGATATAGAAAAGTATCTTGACAAGCCAGATGATTATGGTTTAAATGCAGAGGAAAAAGCTAAGTATGATAAAGTACAGAGCTTGAAAAATCTTGCACAGCAAGACCCAGCATTGCTAGGAGCTTTAACACAGTTGTTGGTCACTTCGAGAAGAATTAAAAAGTCACGAGCACAGATAGGAAGCCAGTATGCTGTAAAGTACAATGCCTCGGAGCATACAGCAGAAGGAAAAGCACAAACAGAAGCTGAGGAGGCAAGGAGGATATTTTATGATTCTTCTTTTGTAGGGGGCATAGCTTCTTTGAAAACAAGAGGTGGAGCTGATGTGCCAAAAATGAAAGATTTGTCAAGGCAAAACATAAATATGCTTGAGAAAGGATTCGCCTTATGGAGCAAAGACGCTCCTATAGCCGTTGACGGAAAATTGACTGAAGGAACACTCAGCAACAAGGCATTTATGAGGGTGCTGGCTGAGGCATTAAATGAGATTAAAGGTGAAAATCTCATAAAAGTGAATATACGAGGGAATCCTAACGAAGAGGGAATGAAGACTTTGAGTAATATGTACTCTAGTGGTAAGTTCTCTAAGCTCTTGAAAAGTGCGGAGCTGTTGGCTTTTTATAAACTTTATATAAATAAAGACAAAGGAGCACTTACAGCTATAGAAGCTCTTGAAGATGAGATATACCACGAGGCAGAGCTGATGAGCAGAGTTTCTTACGGAAAATTGAAGATAGGAGATTACGATAAAGCTGTAGCAGAAGCTCAGAGATTAGTCACTCAAGACCGTAATTTTTTAGGCGGAGAGGTAAAAGAGCGTATTGTAGGAAAAGAAGGAGAAGCAAAAGTACGCATGGAGATAGTCATTACTAAGGACGGAAAGCAGAAAGTAATACAAGCAGGACAGCTTGACTTGTCTTCTGGCAATCTCTCTAACTATGAGTTCACGCAGGAAATTGACCTTGATAAAGGTATGCAGAACCAGAACGGATAAGGAGAAAAGATATGGCTACAGATTTTACGAGGATTCTGACAAATGCAGGAATAGGGAAAGGAAAGAATCTTATGCGTTTTGTGACAAGCATAAAGTATACAGCACAGATTGCCAAAGTCATAAATAACATAACTTTCTTGTACGACCCTAACTGGACTTATGGTGCTTATGAACAGTCTACTTTTCCTATGGCTTTTTATTTTGTAAAAAAATGGGAAGAGATAGGGGAAGCAGAGATAAGCACTAAGCCTATGCTTTTTTATAACTCTAAGGACAATCAAGGAACACAGAGAAACAGTTCCGTGCTTGAGGTTGTAGCGGATAACATAGTGTTACAGCCAAAAGTGTACAGGCTAGATGTTCTTGTTCCGTTCATGCCTAGCGGTTGTCTTGACCAGTATCAGCTTGATACCGACATGATTATGGGAGTAAATGCTTTCTCTCTTACAGAAAACAGTACAACACTTGCTACGGCAAGTCGATGGGTGTCTAACAGTGTAGCACTGCTCAGAGCTTTATTTAAGGTGCTGTCCGTGGATATAAACACAGCGGACATATCGAGCTTTTTCTTGTCACAGACAGAGATAAATAAACTTTCTCTTGACGCAATGCGTAGCGGAAGAGGCATACTTAAAATGAAGATGTGGAATGGGTGGAGATTCAAGTACATCATGCTCAAAAGTATGGACTTGCAGAAAAGCGGAGAGTATGAAGGATTTTATGAAGGAAGCCTCACTGTACAAGAAGTTCCTGTACTTAATGTATTTCAAGAGGAGCAGGTAACAAGAGGAGGAAGGCTTGTGAATGAGTTCAATAAAGCTGTTGGTGAGACTATGAAAAAAGGTCTCAATAAGTTTATGGGATATTTGGAGGAAGTATGACGACATTAGATTTAAGCTCTGTGGCTTTTGACAATGATGTATATCAGCTTGACTGTAGCAGGGGAACTGTTATCTTTTACTCCGTTGATGAGAGCATAAAAGAAGGAGCTTGTGATATTCCTATAAAGCGTGTTCTTGTGGAATTAGATGATTACAGTGGAGAAACTTTTTTACTGTCTTCGATTATAGGGTTGGAAAGTCATGGCATACGTCTTTATTCTGAGGATTCATCTTTAGAAGGAGCTGTTCTTGACAGTAGTAATATCAACAGATGTCTTATGGAGATTCAAGATGAATGATTTTTCGACCTTGCCTAAGCTCACAAGCTGGCAGTCAAGAGAAAGAAACGGAAGCCTTCAATTTAATGGTGGAGACATTTTTGACAGAGTTATAAATTTGAAGTTTACGACAGCTGTAAAAGAGAAAGGAATAACTGTAGCACAGGACAGTTTTGTCCTTCGCAGTGATTACGAACTCGTCTCTGAAAACTTTGTTGGGAAAGTAGCAGAAGGTAATGTTTCGTACTCAAAAAATAATAAAGTTGTTGTGAGGAAATGTCGCCTCAAGCCTTCAATTAAAGTACAGTACAAACAGGTCTCTGGGAATGTAAGCATTGAACTTGACATCTTTGTCAAGAATTTTTTCATGTTTGATTCTGAAGGAAAGACTTTGATGTCTTTCAGTAATGCTGAGGAGAGCCTTACAACCGTAGATATTCAGATGGGGTACTTCGGGCAGTTTGCAGATTTCTATAAATACAGTGAGAGCGGAAATGGAACTCCGACTTTGAAGGAGTTTTTTGATTTTGATAAGAAGCCTAAAGGCGTACAGACGATAACTTGCAATGTTATGTACAGTTATACAGAAAGTCTTCCTCCAGATTCAACCTTGCATATACACGGCTATGTAGGAAGCTGTTATACCCCTCCTGTGTCTGATAAAATGCTTACGGAAGAAGGAGAAACGATTAAGGTGCTGAAAAGTTCCACTGATACAAGCAACGTGTACACTTATGAAGACGGAAAAGGCTATAAGTTCAAGAGTTTGGCACATTATTTGTACAACAACGTAACGAGAAGATTCTTGAGAAAATTACTGTCCGCAGGAGATACTAAAGGTCTGAAAACACTTTCAGTTAAGTTTAAGGAAAACGAGGTATGTCTTGATGATAAGTCAAGTCTTAATTATGGGGTTCGTATTTTCTTATCAGAAAGCATAGTAGGAGACGGTAAGACAGACAGTTTCTTAGGACAATATTCTCTTTATGATAGAGACGGAAATCCGATTCCTGCTAAAGGAAATGAGTTCATAAAAGAACTCAGCGGAGATACTCCTATGAAAGCTCTCAACTCTTTTATAGGGCAAAGGAACAGTCACATGGTAGCACAGCCTCTTGAGAATGGAGACTATCTTCTTTATCTTAAATCTGACCTTGACAATCCGAGAGACATAAGCAATATGTCGTGGTATACTTTTGACCCTACGCTTAGTGCTAAGGGAATAGATTTGGACGGAGACAACAAGGTTAAAGCAAGCGAGCTTGGCTTGGTCAAGAAAACCTATAAGGAACTGACTGATTATGTCAATGAGAGCTTGGGAGGAAAAGCGAAGGAAAAGGACATAACTGAGTTTGGAAAGATATTCAGTAATGCTGTTACGAAAGATAATTTCAGCAGGATTCCAGCTGTCTATAACATTGCATTTGATAATGCCTTGTGTACGATTACCTGTCCTTTCTTCTTTTTCCTACAGCCTTTCCAGAAGTTTTACTTTAGGTATAGATATGTGACAAGTTCTATGGTAGCTTATTATCTTGACCAAGAGAACAAGGAGCTTGAATTCACAGCTATATGGCAGAGCGTGTCTTTCGCTACGACAGAGAATATAAATGATGTGCAGATTTGCTGTGTGCCAGAGGAGTAAGGAATATGAAAAATAATGTAAGAAAATCTATGGGTACAACCACGGCGGACATGGTAAGGGAGCTTATAGGCGGAAGATACATACTTGATTACGGAATCATCGAAGAGATTCTTGCTGACGGAGTGATAATGGTTGCTCCTTCTGTTATAAGAAAAAAGAGTGACTATATGGCAGTTCCTTGTGTTTTGGGAACAACAGCTTCGCAGTCTCTGACAGTAAGCATTGAGCCGAAAGTAAATGATAAGGTAATTGTATTTTATCCTAAAACTTTTGACGGCAATATGTTTAGGAAACAAGGCTCAGATACTCTTGTAAACCCTTATGCACAGAATTATTCTCCTTATGGAGGAATTGCTTTCCTTATGAATCAGTATCAGACAGCTGTGCATAAGAATACAATCATAGCAAACGAGAGTGAAATCAAGGCTGATTTGTTCTATGACACTAACACTTCCAAGCATAAAATACAAGCAAACTTTAAGGCAGACGGAAGCATTGACATACATAATGAGAAAGCAACTTTCAGCATGGATAAGGACGGAAATGTAAGCATTGAGTGCGAGGGAAGCCTTAACCTAAAGAATGATAAGAAGTCCTTACGAAAAATTTTTGAAGATTTGGTCACTCAGATAAAAAACTTACAGACTTACGGAAGCCCAGCAAATCATACTGTAATGCCATCGTCACAGCAAGCTATTGACAGTACAGTAGGACAAGACATCACAGATTTTTTTGGAGCTTAAAATGGCGTTATCTAAAGACACCCTTAAATCCGACATTCTTGCAGTCTTTCAGAGTATGACCGATGGAGACAACAAGAAACTGTCAGAGGGGCTTTCAGAAGCTCTCAAAGACTTTCTTGAAAATGGAGAGCCTTCCACTACGGACATCGGAGCAGTTGCTGGAGGAAGTTTCAGCGGAGCGAGCACCAGCGGAAGTCTTACAGCAGACAATACGGCTTGTGAGGAAATCATATATGCAGCAACACAATCCATGCAGTCAATGACCGCAGGAGGAGACAATATACTTGCTGATGGAATTGCGAGCGGACTTCAAGCTCTCGTACTGTCTACAGAATGTGATACAGATGTCAGCGGAACTCTCACTCCTCCGCCTCCAGCAACGCCTTCTCCAATGACAGGAAAGGCACATGGAGGCAGTGGCTGTTTTGTCTGTGATACTACTGCTGTTGCCTCTGGTCTCAAGGCTTTTTTTCCTCTTATGTCTCCAATGACATCTGGAGGAGATGAGGCTTTTGCTGAGAGCCTTGCAACATTATTCTATACTTGTGTCTTGAATGGTGTCCTTACTACGCAAGGAACAGGAAATTTGAGCGGAACTACAGGTACAGGAACTATTTCTTGACAGCATAAAGCATTAAAGGTATGATTTAGTATGGACTTGAAGGTATACGAGAAGGAAGAAGTCAGACAGCCTAAAGGAACGGAGTATTACTATGTTCCTAATGTTATTGACATATATCCGCAGATAAAGATAGATGAGAACGATGGGCATGAGGTAATTACTGGAGCTGATTGCCTTTTTGAGAGAAAGGAAATCCTTGAGCAGGAATGTTCCCTCTCTACGATATGGCAAAGAGGGAACGACCCTGTAAATCCAGAAGTAGGAGTAAGATGGGCGGAGGTGCTTCTCGGTGAAGTTTCTGTCATTCAACTCATAGAAGACATAAGAGAAGCCGTTGAGAGCATAACCTTAGATGTAGTTGTAGTTTTCGATACGGTCACAGACCGTGACGGAAACTCTGTTCTTCAATACACACTTAAAGGGGTAGCATAATGCAGATTATAACTTACAATGAGGCTCTTACACAGCTGTGCAACTGGTTTGATTCTACCATAAGTCCGAGAACAATCGAAAGGTCAAATGCAAATATAATTTACCTTATTCTCAAGGCTTTTGCAAAAGGGTGGGAAATCATAAGCAATCTTTGTACAGTCACATCAAGCAAATTTGACCCAGTTAATTGCTCGGACAGTGACCTTGAATCCGTAGCGTATCTTGTAGGAACAAAGAAAGAAGAAGGTTCTGTCTCTGGGCTTCTCGTCACAGTCACCAACAACAGTAACTTGTCTTCTGCTGTCCTTCCGTCTGGAACTTATATTTATGCTCTTGACGCAGACACACAGTTCAAATGTACGCTGTCATATCCGATAACTGTAAGTGCAGGAGCAAGTGAGCAGGTTACTTTCTTGTCAAAAGAAAAAGGAAGTTTTCATGTCACAGCACAAACAGATATTTCCGTCACAGGAACTGACGGAAACGATTCTGATATAAATATTCCTTCTGACCTTTCATTCTCAAACTCGGATAATGCTTCTCTTTTGGGGCATGAAGATGAGACTAACCTTGAGTTTAGAAAGAGGATTCTATCAGACACAAGCAGACAGGACGCTATAAGTGAACTTAGGCTGAAACTTAGAAATCTTCCCTATGTCTTTGACTGTGAGATTATATTCAATCAAGACCTTTCTGGAATCACGGTCGGCAGTTATACAGTGCCACCATACTATATGTTGATAATGCTAAGTACCGCCATGTATACGGAAGAGATAGCTAAGATAATCGCAGAATCAGCCGTATACCCTACGGTCAATGTTCAAAATGTCTCACATGAGGTAGATTACTACAGTGATGTCTTTGCTTCTGGTAAATATGCTGTCTATGTCAATGATTTTGACCATAAAGATTTTACAGCAACAGTAACATACAGAACCAATGCAAGCTATGTATCTGGCGGAAGTACAGAAAAAGCAATGCGTGAGGCTCTTTACACAGCAATAAACAAAAATGTGCATAAAGATACTATAACCGCAGACGAGCTTTTCTCTGTCTTGGAAAGCCTTGACTTAGAAGGAGTTTCTTTGCTTGGTGTACAGCTTTATGTAGACAGTTCTCCTGTAATTTATGTGAGCTGTTTGAAAACAGAAATTGCTCGTCTTACACTTGTCAATTTCAGCAATGTTCAAAGCTAACAGGAAGGATAATATGAGCAAGAAGTTCTTTAGGTTCATGCGTGGAGAGCTTAATGGCTATTACCTTACAGCACTCAACACAAGTTGTAACAAAGCCTCGGAAAGCCTTGAGAAAATGTTCTCTTACTTTCAGCGTATGGTTTTCAAGAATGATACGGAAACACAAGGAAATGAAGTTCCTATAGCAACCTCAGATTTGAAAGGTCTTTCAGTATTTTCTGGAACATTCTCTCCCTATGTATGGCAGGATTCTCTCAATGGCTCTGTACGCTTTACGACATCACATATAGTAGATGAACATGAGTATTCGGAAAGAGGTCTTTACTTTGTCGAGAATGAGGCTTTCAGCTTCGTTCGTACTACACAGCAAGAATATGCCACAGATATAAACACAATGGCTACGAAAGAAGCAAGGTCTACGCTCGTAGAGAAAGACCGACAACCTGTAGGTTATTTTCCAGAAGGTGAGAATATCATAAATGATGATGGTTCTCTTGATTTCAGCAAACTTCTTTCTTCTCCAAGAGCAGGTCATGCAGATTCTCCTTTTTATGGAGAGGAGTTCCTTTATCTCGCTGAGGAAACGCCTGTCGTAGCATTGTTGTCCTCAGAAATGCTCCTTTACCTTATAAGAGCAATGCAATGGGTAAGATATAACGGAGCTTCCATTGCTTCAATGGTTGAGTTCAGCAAAATCCTTTGTCCGAACTTCCTTTTTATAACTAACATTGATTGGAACAGCAGATATGCCTCAGCTACAGTAGACTACGGCATTGATGAGAATTACGAGATACAAGACAAACTTATGCGTGAGCAGACTTTCGTGCTTCTCGCACAAAAAAAGCTACCGCAATTTACTTTTAATAAAGTAAATATTATAGTTGAAAGAGATGAGAACGGAAAAGTCACATCAACAACAGTACAATAAGGAGAAACAACATGGCTACAGATTTCAATGATGTTACAAAGAGCATACTTAACAGTGAGCAGAAGCTAACTCTATCCACAGGGCAAGTATCAAGATTCTGCTACACACAAGAGGCATTTGATTCTGACACGGTTGCAGGAACTGACAACTACAATTACAACCAAGAACAGAACATTCCTCTTGGCACTGAGACCGTATTGCAGATGTCAAATCAAATTATAAACAAAGGATTGCGTAGTCAAGCAAGCTCACTCACACGCATGGGAGTTAATCATTTCTTCGGAAGAAGCTCCTACAACATAAATAAGCTCTCAGTACATTTAAAGAACCTTTTGACTAATCTGATTACTTTCTTTAGAGAAGGAGACAATGCTTGGTCTGAGACAGCAGAATACTTGGAGAACGATGTAGTTTATTTTCTTTGCCTCTTGAACGGAAATCCTTGCAAGCGTACTTTTCAAGCCAAGAAAGCGTCTCAGAATAAGCCTCCTGTAGACACAACGACCAATGCTTTAATAAATGTTGACTGCTGGAGAGAGATAACGAGCAATTTTGCGGACACTACGACCCATGCACTTACAGTAAACGGAACTCTTACTGTAAATGGAGACATACTGCAAGAAGGAAGCACTTATGAAACTCATGCAGAGGAGATTTACAGCAAAGACGACAAGATAATTGTCCGTGATGGTGCTATCTCTGCTATTCCTTCTGGAGACCTTGCTGGAATAAGAGTAAAAAATTATGATGGGCATGGAAGTGATTCTGTTCTTAGTATAGATAATACAGGAACGGCTTTTGTAGGAGACATTGGGGATACACAGCCTGTAGCTACAAGGGAAGTTGAAAGCAATATGCGGGACGGATATGGTGTGTCTTGGAACGCAACGAAGAAATGTCTTGAGACCACTTTCATTCCGTCTGGAGCTGTAATTCCTACAGAGATACAAGGAGACACCTCTGTAACTTCCGTAGTTGCAGAGCGTGCTTTTTATATCACTTCTCTTACATCATGTACCTTCACGCTCGGAAACGGTGCTCAGATTGGCATAAAAGTCCGTATCATCAACACGACAAGCCTCACTCACACGCTCTCTTGTGCGAGCGTCAGCGTGAATGTTCCTAAAATCCTTCCTATGGCTAATGTTGAGATTATGTGGAACGGAACGGCTTGGCAGAACATTTCTGGCGAAGCCGTAGGCTCTACATGGGTTCAGAGAAGCCAGCAGGAAAGCCCCTTTGATGTGTTCCCTTGCTCGGCATGGACTGAGCTTGCCAACAGGAACGGTGCTTTTGAGCGAAGTGAGAACGCCCCCGTCAGTATTTATACGCTTGACGGCGTGACTTTCTACGCCGATGTCGAGCGTGAGAGACCGATAGACATAAACGGGCTTGGAACTGCCACCGACACTGGAAACACCGAGTACAACAGCCGTGGCGAGCAGATGAAGATTTATTCTGGTTCTTGGACGAGCGGAAACGCTGACGCATACATAGATAAAACGGGCGTTTTGACTGCACAGATGGATGCTTTGCAGGAGCATACTCATACATTACAGAACGCAGTCATCTCCACATCGGGGGTAGGTAATGCGGTCGGAGTACTCGCAACCCCAGGCGTTGTTGCAAAAAATGCGGAGACGAACACAGGCACGACAGGTCGCTTTGATGTTGAAACCCGACCGATAAACTTCACGGTACGTATATGGAAAAGGACGGCTTAGGCTGTGCGCTTCCAGATTCTGACGGTAAAGTTAATTAGAATTAAAGGTAACATGGAGGACAGTTATGTTACATGAGATAAAACAGACTGATTCAGCTCTGCTCCGAGAAATACAAGAATACGGTTGTCTTTTTCTGTGCTTCGCACAGTCTTCGCCTATGATTTTTTCTGGAGAAGAAGGAAGAAGAGCACTCAATGAGCTTTGGAATTTCGCTATGGAGCAAGGTTACATCAGCGGAGACATCAATTCAGATGGAGATTTTAATGACATGGGAGAGGCTGAGGTCAAAGACCATAATGGTCTTTGTAAACTTTTTGCTCTTGGTTGTCACTATGATGGAAAACACCATGCCCCTACAGAGACCATTCCAAGCTGTGTAAAGCATATCTTCGGCTGTTTCGTGTGGAAAGGAACGCATTTTGTAAATCTCGGAAGAAAACTTGAAGTAACTAATGATTCTTTAGGCTATTCAAATACAGTCACTAATGGTATACTTAAATCAACGAGGTGGTATTATGCAGATTAAAAAATTAAACACATACCGCATTACTTATAAAAGCGGTAAAACAGAGAAAATCAGTGCTACAAACATTATCGAAGCACTGACGAATATTACGAAACAAGATTCACTTGTAGTACAGGTCTTTATGGTAGCAGAAGGTATTGATACCGTAGCTGAGGAGCTTCCTCCAGAGGTACTGTTTACTTCTGTCGTTGGGGAAAATGCAGGAGGAAGCATTGCAACACCATCAAGTGGAAAAGTTCATGTGGGAGATGTCCTTGCTTTCTGTGCTGTAGCTGATAACGGATATGTTTTCTCTGAGTGGAGAAGAAACGGACTTACTGTAAGCAAGGAGGCTTCTTTTGTTTACGAAATGCAACCTCTGCTTGAAGGAGAGGATACAGCTGTATTCACAGCTGTATTCAAGAAAGCCCCAATCTCTTGGTCAGCCGTTGTTGTTCCAGAAGAAGCTACAGGACAAGGTTGTGTTGCTTTCCCTTCTGCTGGAGTGTCTGAGGCAGGAGATAACATTTCTTTGATAGCTGTGGAAGAAGGTGACTATACTTTCAGTCATTGGGAGAGAAACGGAGAAAATCTTGGTACTAACAAGATTCTTGATACAACTATAACTCCAATAACAGAAGGGGAAGATTCTGCTGTTTATAGAGCTGTCTTCACAGCAGAATAAGGAGCTGTAATATGGACGGAAAAGAAATGGAACTCATAAACGAGAACTTTAGGCAGATAAACGAAAAACTCGACAAACTGACTGAACTTGCAAGTAAGACAAACTTGCAGGAATATCGCATTAAAGTTCTTGAAGAAGAAGTAAAAAGCATGAAAAAGAACAAGAGAGACAGCTTTTGGAGAATCGCTTCTCCTGTAATATCGGCTTTCGTCTCTGCTGTCATGGCTTTTATAGTTGCAGGAGGTCTTAAATGAATGATGTAACAACTGAGGAAAACACAAGTCAAAAAACAGGAGACGCAAAGAAAGCCTCACTTTTCGGAAAAATCGTAGGGGGAACTGAAATCCTGCTAGGAAGTTCTCTACTGCTTGCATTGTCTTGTCTCGGAAAACTTCCTGTAACAGAAGCTAAGGAACTTTTCTACATCGTTGTTGGCTGTGGATTCAGTGTGGCTGGTGTCTTTGGAACTGTAGACATCAACCTTATGCTTGAAAAGTTTACAAGGAGATAGAATTGTGTGGAATAAATTTAAAACGGCTCTTGCTTTTGTTGGTGCTTGTCTTATTTCTGTTCTCGCCACCTTGTTTTTCAGAAGTCGTATTGACGGACGAGGAAGCAACGGAAATGCTGAAAGAAATCAGCGAATCCAAGAAGGACTTGAGCGGGCTACAGAACGAGCTGAAAGCTGTTCAAATCACCTCACAAGAGCAGAAGAAATCTTACGAGGAGCAATTAAAAGAGGAGAAGAAAAAGCAAATTCTTCCGTGGACTATTGCAGGAATCAGTAGCACAATTACTGTAGTTCTTTCTGTAGCTCTCATTGTAGCATTACTGTAAATATAAGCCCTCTTATTCAAGAGGGCTTATATTTATTTTTTATTTCTAAGTGTCTTAAAAGTTTTAGACAGCACATTAAGTTCCATTCCAGCATACATAGGAAGAGCAAAAGTGGCTATTGCTTTCCACAATGGAAAAGGAGGGAAACCCGATGTAACTATCTGCTGTATAGCAAACCATATAGCACATACAGCAGAAGATATAATTACAGAAGCGAGCAAAAGCCCTAAAGAGCTTAGGAAGCAAACAATAATTATTGACAACAGCTTATATGCCTCATTAAGTATTTTCATCAGTCTACCACCTTGAATGAGAGTTCAAGAGAAGCCTTTGCTTTCATAGGGTTCTCAAGGTCAAGACACTTGAGACCGCATACTGTGGCAAGGTTATACTTTCCTCCGAAAGAAGAATTGTAGAACTTGTTTCTCAGAGTCTTGTACTGAGTGTTGTTCTGCTCTTCCAGAGCCTTGAGTTTTGAAGAAACGCACTCATAATGGATATATTTATCCTTGATGATTTCGTCCTTGTGAACCTCAAGTTCAATCTTCATCGTCTGCTTTACGACCTTCATTTTGCATACCTCCAAGAAAACTTACTACAATGCTCACCGATAACGGTGATATTAAGTTAATGAATACAGCCGAAAGTGTACTCATTATAAACTCTAGTATTCCTCCGTCAAGTTTCATCTGACGACCCAAGAAAGCAAAAAGGCTTTCTTTCTTTCTCACTTCTCCCTCTGTTTTTACCGCTTCGGGAGTTTCTGACAGGACTGACATCTGCTTGTCTAAGTTAGCCTGTAACTTGTTCTGTAAGCCCTCAAGTTCGACACGCACGGCAGTCGTAGCGTATTCTCGCTCCTGCCTGTACTCGATGTCCTTTCTCTTGAACTCTATGCTCTCTCGCAGGGCTTTCTCCTGTTCCTTCAGTACCTCAAGAGTAAGCCTTGCACTGTCAGTTTCTTTGTTCTCGCTCTGTGCCTCGACCACATTGAAGTTGTATCGGTCATAGAACACAGAAATCGTAGTAGCCATTGAAAAAGTGACTACAGCGAGCCAAAGAACGGCGAAAACGGAAGAAAGAACATACCGCTTCCTGTCAAAGAACAAGAGAACTACTTCAAAGGCTGCAGCACAGTAAACTGTGATTACAAAACTCATAAGCCAAGAAGAAATCTTGTCCGTGTAATCAAAGAGGTAGGTGGCAGTATGTACCGTTGAGATATACATACTACCGAAAGATGTCAGCATAAGAGCAAGGCTCATTATTATTACTGACTTAGCCTCTTTCCCCTCTGGTCTCGGTTTCTTTTCAACAAGAGGTTCTTCCTTTGCAGGGATTTCCTCTTTCTCAAGAAGCCTTAACTTCCCATTTTTTCTGGCGAACTCGTAATCATAAAGTTCACCATTTTTTGACCTTTTCTTGTACTCAGCATTAAGGTCAATGCCCTTTAGATATTCTTCCTTTGTAAAAACAACCCCATTTTCACATAAATACTTCTTCTCATCTTTGAGATATACATACGGAACTCCGAGGTGTCTGGAAGTGTATTCTTTCAGTTCCATTTTATACCACACTTATATTATTACATTCCGAGCAATCTGTCAAGAGACTGCTGAAACTTTTTTGTTTTCTTTGTCTTAGATGTGCATACGACTACTTCCCAATCCTTAGTCGTGATTCTGGTGTCCTCATCTTTATTGAGAAGTTCATCAGCCCATTGCTGGCACAAAGCATTGGGAGCAATAATCAGAACAGGCTTTTCCTTTTCCTCTGCAATGCGAGTTGCTGTAGCAGTCTTTCCTGTGCCACAAGGGAAAAGAAGTCCAGAGAAAGTTCTGTCCTTAAACTTATTCAAGGCGTATTTTTGGTGATTCCATAATTCTCTCATACGTATCTCCTTGTTTATAGGATAACAAACTTATAATATAAAATCAAGAACTTTTTTACATTCCATTTTTTGAAACCCCTCCTACCACAGAATACCAAAAGCAAATGTCATAAAAGCTCCCATTCCGATAACGCCGATTGCAATACCAAGCGTGAGACCTTCCTTGAAATCTTTGAACATCATTTCTGACCTCCCTTATTTCCGAAGCTGATAAGCATTGGAACAAGCCCGAATGTCTCTAAGACTGTTTCCGCTGTCATAATCGGAAACCATAAGCCGAAAAACTCTGCTGTACTTGCGTCTGTAGTTCCTGATGTGTAAAGAAAAAGCCATACCAAAGCAGAAATCATTTTATACATCCATTTCTTCCCATTCGGAAAGGTCATTCATATCACAATGATTACAAGGTTCTTCGTAATCATGCTTCTCACGGTTCTTACAGTTACTACAGCATTTAGGTCTGAACTTGTTTTTGCAGAGATTAAGAATATACCTTGACTGCTCAATCTCACTTGTAGTCAGAACTAAAGCTATAATGCCTATAGCGATAAACACGAACATGGCTTACCTCTCCTCTACAATTTCTTTTCCAAGCACACGTCCATATTCATCTCGTGCAATATACCTTATTGTCTTTTTAGATGGTTTTCTTTCACCTTTAAGAAGCATTACGCCTTCTCTAAAGGCTTTAGCTTGTTTCTTCATCTCTTTTTCATGCTCTTTAAGCATTTCTCGGTGTCTTCTTTCTGCCTCACGCTCCATAAGCTCGACTTCATCTGCTTGGCACAAATCCGACAAGCCCCAAAAAATAAAAAATATTCCAACCAGCAACATCAAAGACATAAGCTATTCCTCCATTAACATATTTTCAAATGCCTCATACCCACGAACATATCCGTAAGCATAAGCATAAAACAATGTTTCGTACTCAACAGTACCTTCTTCCACTTGGATTCCTTTATCTTCACAAAAGATAAGAAAGCCCAAAATAATATCAGCCTCAAAATAAGAAGTCTCGTCACTGATAGCACTCTTAGAACTTTCAGTTCTTTTGCTTTCAGCTGTAAGCAAGCATAAAGACAACAGCAAAATAATAAAAGAGATAATCTTTTTCATAACCTTTCCTCCTTTAGTTATCTATACTATAACAAACTTATTTTATATTGTCAAGAACTTTTTTCTTTTTATTAAGTTTATTCAATAATTGAAGCGGTGTCGATACCTCGTGTTCACAGCAAGAATCATGGAAAGTATCGTTGCTCCAATATCCTTCCCACCAGTCGCATACGCTGTCTGGAAACTTGCTCTGTAATTCCCAGCAAGTGTTGCAAAGGTACTGACTGAAAAACTCTCCCTCGCTTTTTCCTGTGGCACGACGACAAGAGAATCCTTGCGGTATCGTTCGGTTGCAGATACAACACAGATGTTTCTTCCTTGTCTTTTTAACTATGCGAGTTTCTTGAAACTCAACCATTGCTTTCCTCCAGCATAAACAGAGAAGCGTCCGTAGTTCCCATATCCACGAGTTCCTTTCCCTGTTTCAGAGCCTCCACAACCCTGTCCTCACAAGTACGACCGCAAGTAATGTCGATGATGTATTTATTTGTTTTTACCTCACCTCTGTAAATGCGGTCTTCACTCTGTACTCTCTGCTCGACTGAATAAGAAGAGCAAAGATAAACGGCGTAATCGGCTTTTTTGAGACCGTCCAAGCCGTAAGCACCAGAGGCTTGATTTACAAAAAGAATTTGTATGTCTCCACGACCGAAAGCCTCGTAGTCTTTCTCCCTCTCGTCATTGCCAACCTTGCCATCATATACTCCGCAAGCATATCCAAGTTCCTGTAACCTGTTTCTTGCGTCATACAAAAGGCGAGAGCGTGAACACCACACCACAACCTGTTTGTCTCCTATTTCTTCCATAACTTCTGCAAGCATGTCAAGTTTTGGATTCTCCTTGAGCGGAACAAGGTCAACACGATTGTGCTTCTTTCCCTCTTTGTCAAAGTATTCCTCTCCGTCAACAGGCTCATAGCCATTGCAGATGTCTTGGAAGCGAAGATATAACTTCAATCCGTTGTCTACAACCACTTTGTCCGTACAATGCTGATTCTGCAACTGAAGGTAAAGTTTCTTCTGCTCTGCCGTAAGTTCGACATTGTATGTCTTATAAAGTTTCGGCGGTATGTCAAAGAGGTCTTTTCGGTCTACCTTTATGACATTATCTCCGATTCTCCGCCACAGCTCATCAAGATTCTTGAAAGGGGCATATTCCTCGTGCTTTAAGATATGGAAGCAATCCTCACGAGTGATACCATAAAACGAGCATATACTCAGCAAAGCACCTTCAAAGTATGCTTCCTGCCCATAAAATCTGAGCAGTTTTTTTCGTATCACGTCATAATCTTTCTGTGTTATCGTAATTCTTGCTCCACGAACATTCTGCAAGGTTCTTCTGATTACATAACGCTCTGCAAAAGCATATATCGATTCCGAAAAGAATCCGTCCTTGAGAAAGTTCATCTGATTGTAAGCGTTTATGGGAGACTTAGACATAAAAGTGCCTGTAAGAATACATCTTTCCCCAATTTTATTAAGTTTGAGTACGGCTTGTGCTCGTTTACTCATCTTAGTTTCTTTACAAGGCTCGTTACATTTAATTTTTGAACTCTCGTCCAAAACTGTGAATATGTCACTTTTATTTGCCGTAATGTACTGTTTCACTTCCTCTGGGATAATTCCATTCTGAAAACTTTCGAGGCTCACAATTAAACAACGCATTACTTCCTCCTCTCTTTATAAACCTTCACAGGCTTAGTTAGTGCTTCTTCAATAGACCAGTTATGCTTTAATCTGTTATTCAAAGCTCCTCTTGTTAGACCTAAACATACTATCCATTGAGCCAAAGTTTTTGTTTCTCCCTTATAAGTTATTAAATGATTCTTTCTTGTGTTATTCTGCTGAATAAATCTATCAGCCCATCTACAATTATTAGGATAATATCCTTTATTGTTATCAATACGGTCAAGTGTAAGTGTATCTGAATAGCCATGAGACAAAGCCCATTCTCTAAAACAAGAGAAGTCATTCCAGTCTTCACAAACTTTTATTCCTCTTGCTCCGTAGCTTTTGTATTTTACATGGTTTTGGTTGTTACATCTCTGTCTCATATCAGCCCATACTTTATATAGCCTTGTCTTGCAAGCTCCGTGTTTTACTCTGTTGTCAGCCATTTTAATTCTCCTGTAATGTAAGCGTTACTATGCTCATTATCATCATAAAGATTGTGAAAATGAATATAGCCCAGAACAGCCTCAACGTTAACCGTAGCATTTACGCTCAGAAGATTTCCGTCAAAAAGATAATGAGGCTTGAAATGAATCCAACTCTCAAGAGTTCCCTGCTTTCTGTTCAATACGACAACAGAAATAGGAATGTCACGGTTCTGCCTGTAAAACGCTGGCTGTGTCGGCTGGAACTTAAATCTACCTGTCTTGTCCGTAATTTTAAATTCAAAAAGATGTATTTGGTTGTCCTTGTCTATGCCCATTACATCTGGAAATCCTGCCACAGTTTCTTCTGTCTCAATGCACCACAGTTTTTTCCAGAACCTCTTGTTAAGGCTTACCCAAGCCATTTTAAACTGCTGTTCGTTCTTGCAGTTCTTGTAGGCTTCGGTTACATTCATTGTGTCATAAATCATTTCTGACCTCCATTACAAGTTTATTATAATAAACTTGTAATGAATTGTCAACAGTTATGTTAAAAATTGTAGCACAGCCCAGAAACTTTCTCATACCTTTCTATGATTAAGTCCGAAAGTTGTTTTTTAGTTCCACAAGATTTTATTTCTGGGCAAGCTCCATACCATATACAGTACGGAGTACAACAATAGCCTACAGCACGAAGAAAAGGAACATCACTTTCTCTTAGAGCTTGTACCATTTCCTGCATAAACTTCCTTGTTCTCTCTTCTGTCCTGTAGCACAAGCGTTGCCTTGCCATTTCAACAAAGCTCTCGGATGTATGGTCTTGCATAAAAAGTTTGTCTTCGTAAGGGTCACTGCTTCGTTCTTTCCCATTATTCCAGTCTGGTCGGCTAGACTGCACTTCTGGCTGAGGGTGTCCTTTTGTTGCTCGGATAATCTGCATAATGACGGACTTAGGACGAGTATCTACAAGACGGAAACGAATACAGCGAAGGGTAGAATGGTTCGCCACAATCTGTTTTATCCACCATTCTGTTTCTTGATGTACATTCCCTGCTTTCTTCCACACACAGGTATCTTTGAGGACATCAATTCCTTGTGTCACTTTATTTGCTTCCCTATAATCAAACTTAGGGTCAGCATTAAGTATTCTAAAACGCATATTTTCTCCTTATATCTTAACCCTCTGCTTCGCCCATTTAAGCCAAGCCTCAAAACAAGGAGGGTGCTGTTTTGATGAATCTATCTGCCTGTCCTCACACATCTTTGAACATATTGTTCGTGCTTTACAGTCATGGCATGAACCGTTGCTTGCACGAAGCAATATATAGTCTTGGAAATATTCATAATTAGATTTGCTTGTTACCATTCATTTCCTCCTTGACCTTCCACAGCTTCAACTGTCCTCGCTGTACAGAATAAAAAATATTGTCTCCACCACAACTGTTACAAATATTATATTGTTTAACGTTCTCAAGAACTATAGGCTTGTTGTTGCAATGCTGTAACAGCTCCTTTCCACAGTCTTTACACTTGATGTATAAAGTCCACCCTATTTGTTTCGTACTAATCACAATTTGTCTCCTGTCATTTCAGCCCTTTTCTTGTTCTTATACAAGCACCGTACAAGAGCCTCGTTAATGTCTATACGCTCAGAATGAGCGATTATAAGCACACAGGCAATGATGTCGGCAAGTTCAGAAGCGAACTTTTCTTTCTGTCCTGCTTCATCATCAATGACAGAATACTTTTTAATGCTGTAGGCTTCCGTAGCCTCAATAACTTCTGTTGATGTGTGCTTCAACATTTTCAGAGTATCTACTGAAATATTAGCACCGTTTTTCTGCCGTTCCTTTGCAGAGGTGTAAGCCTCTTCTGCAAACTGGTTCAAATCAATATTCATAATCATCTCCTTTATCCTAGTCCATAAACTTCTTCAAGTCTTCGGAAGTAATTTCCATACTTACGAGAAGAAGAGTACAGTAGCCTATGATGTCAGCGACATCATTCACACGAGGCTTTTCCTCTGTATTTGACATGACCCTTCCAATCTTGTCGTCCAAGCGAATGAGGATAGAGTTTGTGCTGTCTCCCTTGTAGAAAATCTTCTTAGGGTTTATCGCAGAATCTCCATATTTCTTGTTCTTATACAAGAGAAGGTCGGTCATTCCAGATAGAATGTCCTTGATTTTCTGCTGTGTAGGTGTGCCTTCTTTTTGAGTGCCAACCAAATTAAGCTCTTCCATACTTAGCTCCTTATTATATATTTACTCTCTTTTCCAAGAGAAGTCTCTCGCAGATATTGACAGCCTTTTTAAGTTCATCGCTTGCTTTCTGCCAATCCTCATCATTATTGTCTCTGCTCTCAATCCAAGCAGGAATTTCCTTTGTAGAAGCCCAGTTATCACCGAGTTCTGGACTGGCTTCCAGTGGTATTTTAAGGGTCGGGATAGATGTACGCATTATCTCAGCCATACGATAAAGAGCAATCATCTTCTCTTCGGTAGGCTCAAGGTAAGGCATATTAAGTTCATCGTGAACTGTATTTGCGACTTTAAGAGTTCTCCATACGCCTTCCTTATAAGCCTGCACGATTGAGCGTTTCAGACACTCACCGCCAGAACCCTGTGTATATCGGTTAAGCATTGTATATGCTTTCTTCTTATCGTGCAAGCGAGCGTGTGAGCCGTACACAGTCTTTATATAACCCCTTTCCTTTGCTACATCTCCTACAAGAGCAAGGGTCGGAGCAACGAAAGGCATTTTGGAATGGTATGCTTCCGCAATCTCCTCAGCGTGTTCCATAGTCCAGCCGAAGTTCTTAGCCATCGAAGGCAAGCCCATACCGAAAGAAACTCCGAAACTCATATTCTTAGCGTATTTACGAGAAAGCCCTGTAAGGTCTACTACATACTGGTGGAAGTCCAAGTGCGGATTCTTTCTGTACTGCTCCCTTACTTCTTCCCCAGACTTACCACAGGCGATGTTACAGATAAGGCGATACTCAATCTGTCCGTAGTCAATCTTTCCAAAGACACAGCCTTTGCTCGCTTTAAAAAGGGCACGAGTAATTTTCGGAAAACTTATCTCAGTCTCTTTGTCTCCATCGTGAAGAGTGAACCCACCCTTTGACGGAACTTGCTGACCGTTCGGCATATTCGATGAGTAGCGGAAAGAAATAGTATCAGTAATCTTAAACTGTGGCTTGATACAATCCTCTCCGTTGAAGTTCTTAGTCAAGAATCTGTCGTATTTCTCACCGAGAATCTTTGATTGAATACCAACGGCAAGTTTCCAGTCAGCGATAAGTCCTATCTCTGGAAAAGCCTCACGCTTAGATTCAAAAAACTTTTTGTCAACATTAGGGGAGTTATTGAACATAAAGCCGTTCTCGGTCAGAAGGTCTGCTGTTCTCTCCGCAAGTTCTTTCGGAACATAGGCGGTAGGCTTCCCTTTCACAAAACAGAAAGAGGCTACAATCTGTTTTGCCTTGTTATATGCGTGGTCGGTTTCCTCTCCGTTTCTAAACTTTGCTCCGTTCATTCCTGTAAGCGTAATCTTATGATTGTAAGGAATATTCCTCATATCACAGAAAGAGGCAATGTCTCTCGTTGCAGTTACACGGAAGTTCGGAAGTTTATATTTATCAAGAAACTCTTTATGGAGTTTCTCAATCGCCTCAGTCAAGAAAGCGAGGTTTTTTTTCTTCTGCTCAACATCAATAGGAAGTCCGTACATAGTCATTTGCAGAGACGGAAGAATACAGTCAAACTCAAGTTTACATCTTTTAACCAAGTCCTGCTCTTTCAAAAGAGTAAGTTGCTTTCTCCATACCTTCACAGGATTCTTTGCGTCTCCCTTCACATATTCTTCCAGAAGTTCCCACGGAGCGTCCTTCAAGTGCTGACGGAAATCTCCCTTCGCTGATATATGCTCTTTTACCCAATCCTCAATGCGGTCTTTTGTCTTACCATATTTGAGGTACTTCCAAGAAACAGATTCAAGGGAGTGCATATCAAACTCGTCAAGGATTGATTCCGCCTGTAAGACATCAATAAATGAACACTGTACATTGTATGTCGAAAGACCATACTCATACAAAAGCCAGCCCAAGTCGTATATGATGTTTGCTCCTACAAGGATAACATCTGGATTCATAAGGAGACCCATAATCTTTCTGTTCTGAAAGATTCTGTCTTCCTCGCAGAAAGGACAGTTCTTGTTATGAGTTCCAGCGATTACCTCAAGCCTGTCCTCTTCCTCGAAATAAAGGGCGGTGTTCAAAATATAGCCTTCATTGTATTTCCAAGAATACCCTGCTGTCTTGAGCAATGGGTCATAAGTTTCTATATCAAGACCTACTATCTGTTTTGCCATAATTTGTAGCCCTCCTCGTGATACCACTTGTAATATAAGCCGTCTTTATGAGTGAAAAGATGTTCGCTGAACAACTCTGCACTTGCTCTGTCAGACTTCTGCATTACCTTACGCTCCTTAGTCCACATAGACAAAAAATCGCTTGGCATTTGATATTCCGAAATAAGAACGAAATGGTGTTTTGAGAGTTCCCTAGCCCAACGATAGAACTGGTCGTGCCAGAAGTTGTTCTGGTATTGTTTCGTACCAGCGTAAGGTGGGTCAAGGTAGAAGAAAGCAGGAACAGTTTCAGCATTGTAGTTAATGGTAGTGTAGTCCTGCACTGAGAAAGACACTCCCATAAGGTTTTCAGCCTCATCTTTAAGGTACTTGATTCTTTCCTTATATATATATTGCGTTTCCCTGTCTTATCTCTTCCATAACCGCCATCAAAGAACCGTCCGCCATAAGAAGCACAGAATCCTACAAGACCTTTCTGCCAGTCCTCATATCGGTCGTCTCCCTTGTTGTATGAATCACGCACTTCCTTATAAAGTTCAAAAGGACAGTCCTCAAAAGTATCAGTCAAGTCTGGATTGTTCTGACAATGCTTCAAAAGAGCGATAAGATACTTGTTAGTGTCAAATCCTATCTTGGTTGCTCTCTTAATATGCTGAATGACATTAGCACCGCCCACAAATGGTTCGATGTAAAGATTCACTTTGTTTGAATCAATACAATTCTGAATGTAAGGCAGAATGTCCTTGATAAGCCGTGCCTTGCTTCCTTGATAAATCATAGTTCATATCTCCATATCGTCTATATTATACACTTATAATGTTTTAATGTCAATTAAAAATTAAGGCAGAACTGATTTTTAAGACAAGTAATAAGGTCGTCATAGCCCCTGCTGTCCTTGCTGTCAATAAGATAAAGGTTCTTCTTTGTTCTCGTTACAGCAACATAAAGACAACGAAGTTCCTCATCAATGTCCTCAAAAACATTTCTCTTTGTCTTTCTTGTTGCGTCCAGAAGGACTGCCACATTCTCAGCCTCAGAGCCTTTCTGTGCGTGTATCGTACTAACCAATACTTGTGGATTCCACTTGCACATTTCTTTGAGAAGTTCAATACCGTATTTCTCGATATAAGAGGCGTAAACCCATTTACGACCTTCAGTAAAAAGGTTTGTGTCAGTGAAAGGAACAGAGAAATCAGTAATACCGAACTTCTTTGCAAACTGCTGTCTTTTATCCTCGCTCTTGAATCCTTCAAGTCTGAAACTCTCATAATCAGTAAGGCGTTTCATAACCTCACCGCCCATAAAGAAACCGTCAACAGTCCAGTATGGAATAAGGTTGTCCTCAAGAGAAGTCATAGCACGGTCAAGAAAACATTTGTTTCTTGCCAGAATGAACCAACTACTTTTACTTTTATTCTCAAGAATAGGAGAGATTATTTTCGCAAGTCGGTCGGTGTCCGACAGTTGTGTAATACTTCCTTCTCCGTTCTCTTCTCTTGGCTCTGACATCTGCTCGGTCTTTTCTCCGATGAAATCTGTTATTGCGTTCGCAAGCCTGTAAACAGACAAAGGTATTCTGTAACTCTTTGCAAGATGTACTACAGGATATTGGCTTGCAAGTTTTATAAGAATGTCTGGTCTTGCTCCAGAGTAGGTATAAAGGCTCTGCTTGTCGTCTCCAGCGACATACACTTTCTCGGCGTACTTGAAAGCCTTTTCAATTACTTTCCATTGCAAAGCCGTAATGTCCTGTGCCTCATCAATCATAACTACTTTACAGGGAAGAGAATCACCCTCAAGTACATACTTTATGAGGCAGTCGAAAAAGTCAACGGCACACTTGTTGGCTTTAAATTCCTCATATTTCTGTACAAGAGAGTGATAATATCCGACATCAATATCGCTCTCAGCAATCTGCTTAGATGTGAGTGCATTACTTCTCTCAAGGTCATAATAATCAAGGTAGAGACTGTCCTTTGTCGGGTGGGCTTTTCCCTTGCTTACTTCAACACGGTTAAGGTAATACCCATAAGCCTTGTTGAACTCTTTCTGGTCAATGGCTGAAAACATCTGATTGACCTTGAGGTTAAGGGCGTGGAATGTGAGGGAGTGCAAGGTTCTGAAATACGGAAGTTCTTCTGGAGTAAGACGAAACTTATCGCAAACTCTTCTCAAACCTTCGTCAGCACCTTTCTTTGTAAAGGTAACGAAAGCAATCTCTTCTGGTCGTCTTGTCTTCAACTCTTCCTCAATGTACTTGATTAAAGTTGATGTCTTTCCTGCTCCAGCGTTTGCAAGCAGTACCTTTACTTCTTTTCCCTCGAACAATTTCTTTTCCCCTTAACTTAAACTATGTTGTTCTCACGCCATTCTTCTTCGATTCTTTTCTTTTCTTTTCGTATTGCCTCAAGGCTATATCTTTTTCCAACTTCAATAAGGTGGTTGATGTCAGAGGCGTTATACCTCATCTCAATCACATCACCCTCATCGTCACGGAGAACAAGCGTTCCGTTGTCGTTCCTTTTCAAAAGAACACAGTCTTGAAACTTTTGCACAAGTTTATAAGTCATTTCTTACGCCCCTGCCAGTTCACTGTAAGACCACAGAAAGGGCACTTGTCAATGAACTGTCCTTTCTTCCTCATCATTTTGACGACATTTATGTTCTGACCGTTACAACCGACCGTGAACAGAGCAGGGGAAATCTTAGAACCCCTGTTAGTCCAAGTGCAGAAGATGATTCCCTTTTTCGGGGCTTTCACTTCCTTTTTCTTCTCGTCATTATTCATTTTATCACCTCACCATATTTGTTTATGTCGGAAAGGAAATCCTTTCCGAACTTTTTACGCATTTGATGTATCTGAACATAGCAGTTGTTCCCTCTTTCTCCAAGAAGAAGCCATTTAGCGAGAACTATTTTCTGCCCATCAGATACATAAATCTCTTTTCCTTTGTATCTAAAAGTGCTGTTAGCAAAGTCAAAATCATAGTCCGCTTCCTTGAATATGCTTCTTCCAGAAGAGATTACTATGTTCGTAACACTCCTCGTGTCCTTTACCTTAACAGAGTTATCTATCTTCAAGAAAGCGTAAATGAGTTCCTGCAAGTTCTCTTTGTTGAATATGAACCTGTCAGCCTTTGACCTCATCTCAGCAATACTTCCCGAAAATACAAGAACAAGTCGGTTCTTGTATTCGCTTGCTATAAGAGAAGCAAGTTCACCTTCAGCAATAACGACATCTTGGTTTATGCGGTATCTTTCGTTCCACTCGCTTCTTACTGTAAGTTCAACATTGCACATCTGAGCAACTGTTTCGTACCTTGCAATGAAATCAGCGTCCTTTGAAAGAAGCAGTGCAGTCTTACTAGAAATCAACATTGTTATAGTCCTCCTCTGAATAAGGTTTTTCGTCATTACTTGTCTCTGGCTCAGTGATGTTTGTAGCCTCACTTACAGAATGAGCCTTGTCTCCTTCAGCAATCTCAACCTCGCCCTTGTAAGCCTCGTCAATCTCCTTGTCCTCACTCTTAGACCAGCAAGGGAACTCAACCAAATCTCCCATAGAGTTATTGTATCTCAGCATATCTTCTACAGCCCCGAAACTCTTCAATGTCTCACGGAGCATAGACTGGTCAAAATTGACCTTATTGTTCCTAAGATACTCAGCGAATCCTGTGTGAGTGAAGAAGAACTTAGCGACAGGCTTTCCACTCTCATCTGAATATGTCTGACGGACACACAGGTTTGCGTGAATCTGATAAGGACTGTCACGGCGAGCCTGTTTGTTTGAGAGGTATCGAACGAACATCTGACGAATCATAGAGAGTGCTGATGTATCGCTCTCAGCACGAACTTCCACATCTTTAACGGAAGCAAGATATTTGTTGAGAGTGCCGAACCAGTCATTTGTCTGAACTTGTCTCGGAGCGAAGTTCAAAAACCTTACGCAAACTTTAGCAAAGTTTTTCTGGTCAAGGAGTTCTCCCTCATCTCTGAAAACGATGTTCTTGAAGTCTCCTTCACTTCCCTGCAACTTCAACTGCCATACATAATATGGTTCTGCTGTCTTGTATCTGAGAAGTTGTCCGTACTCGATGTCAGAGAAATGTCCTTTTTCTCGACCAAGACCGAACTCACGCTTCTTGCACAAGGACTTGTCACAAAATCCGTTGCAAGGAATATCCTTACATCGGTAAGAGTATTCCTTGCTCTTTACTGAAGCAATCGTACTCTCAACTGCTGATTCCTCGATAGGGCACTCGAAAGAATTGTTAAGTTCACGAACATAACTTGCGAATCCCTCAAGACCATATTTTTTAGAAGCATACAAAGCAAACGAGAAAAGAAAATTGTTTCTTCCTGTGTCCTCACCGCCCACAAGCCCAGAGAGAAGAACCCTCTGCAAGCAAGGCGGAGCGTCATTGTAAGGAAGATTCTCCAATGCTTCTTTCACAGTCTCAATGGTCGTAAATCTTTTCTGTATCTGATTGAGTGCCTCCTCGAAAGGCACTTCATTACCGTCTAAATCAAGTAAGTATGTATAAGGCTCTTCTGCATTGAAATAAGGCAGGGTCAGACCGTTACCCATACCTTCATCAGTTACTTTGTCCTGCTTAGGGAATACTTCTACTTTCTCTTCCCCATACATTTTGTCAAGAGAAAATACCTTTATAATAAGGCTCAGAGTTTCCCTCATGCTCTTTGCTGTAACACTTTTAGACAGCATAAGATAACAATGAAGCCCACCGCTTTTGCTTCTGAATGGAACTAAAGGCAACTGATAGTCACGGATAATATCAAGCATTTTTCTGATTTTGCTTTTGTACACATCTATGTCAATCGCACCAAAATTGCATTTTCCGTTACTGTCTACAGAGCAGATACCTACTCCGAACTCTCCGTTCAGATGAGAAAGCATAAGGTCAGAGTCAACAGTTCCCCTAACCTGTATAATCTTTGTTTTAGTTTTCGCTCCTGCTTCGGGCTTTTCCTTTGGAAGGAAATTCTTAACATAAGAATTAGACTTGCCTTTAAAAAGAAGAAGAAATCTCTGTGCTTGAACATTTGTAATCATATTAAACCTCTTCCTGCAAAGCGTCTCGCCAATGGTAACCTAACTCTGGCGTACTCAAAGCCCTTTCAACAGTCCAGCCAAGTTTATTCAAACGGTTGTCAAGTGTGTTTTTCTTGAACCCAAGTTCTCTAGTCCATTCTGACATACTTTGTGTCTTACCTTTAAAAGTCAGCCTCCTTTCTACCCTGTTACCCTTTTTTATTGCTTCTTCAAAGGACAAGTGGTTTCGGTACAGTCTCATGTATACAACGCTGTAATCAAGACCAAAAATCTCACACCACTGTGCAAGAGCATGCTTCTTGCTTTTATAAGCTATCAGCTTACTGCTTCTTTTATTAGCCTGTTCTTTATCTGTAACCCAATGGCAGTTAGAAGGTTCATAATTACCATCATTATCTATTCTGTCTATCGATAGCTCGTCTGAATAGCCGTTATTCAAAGCCCATTCTCTAAATGTTTCAAAAGAGTTTTTCCACTCTTGACAAACCTTTATTCCTCTACGACCATAATTTCTATAGTTAGGTCTGTCTGAATTTTCACATCGTCTTTTCATTTCTGACCAGATTCTGTATAGACGATTTTTTGTATCATGCTCTTCGTACACTTTTGCCCTCTATCAAAATAGAATATGGAAACCATACTACTTATTTCAATAAAAAGCAAGAGATTTCTCTTGCTTTTTATTTTGGCTTATTTGCTAAAAGCCTAACTCTTCCTCGTCATTGCTTTCTTCAACAGAAGAAGCGTCCTCAATCTGAGCAACTGCTCTCGGTGTTGCCCTAAGAGCGTCAAGGTTGTGCTTCTGGATAAGCTGTTGCTTGTTGTAAGCCTCACGAAGTTCATTTGACTTCTGAAGGCAGAACACAGCCTCATTGCGGTCTTTTTCAAGAAGATTTCCAGCAAAGGCGTAATTTGTGTCAAGCCATTTACCCTTTGTGTTCTCGTATGTGTCCGCAAACACTTTGTAAACCAAAGTTGCAGAAGCACCAGAGCGTTTTCTTACATCTTCTTTCCAGTTCTTCCAGATTCTTGAGCCTGTAGATTTGTAAGCGATTACAGCGAGTTTGATTTCTCTGTGTCCGATTACTTCTACTACAACCCAGTTGGAAGGTGTCAAGATGTGACCGTTAGGCAACTGTCTGTCGAAATAAGAACCTTCTACGAGAGGGAACTGCAAAGCCTGTTCCTGTGACCATTTGCCTACAAACTTTGAATCTCTTGAGAGAGAATCACGCTCGTTGTAGACAGTGATGAACATAAGAGGAACAACTTCAAGTTCTTTTCCGAGATTGATTTTTTCTTTCTGAAAAAGGAACTGCCCGATAGAAAGACCTTCAACATAAAGTTCCTTTTCCATAGGGTTAAGGGCTTTAGTTCCAGTCTTCGCAAGAAGGATATAGTCTGGCTGAACACCACCATCAGCCATTTCCTGTTCCTGCAACTTGCTGTTCTGAGCAACAAGTTCTGCCAACTGCTCGTCAGTAACCTGTGTTACTGCATTTTCATTTGTCTGTTCCATAATAGAACCTCCAATTCTGCCGTCTTTCCATACGGCGATATTTTAATCTCTCATACGAGAGTTATTCACAAGATTACATTACAAATGTAGCATACTTTGAGGTATCTGTCAAGATTAAAACCTTGACAGATACCCGACACCCTATTTCTTGTCAGTGTCTTTTGCCTGTAACATCTTCTTGATGAAGACGATAAACAGAGCAACAGCGTCCACTATACCTACGATAAATGTAGGTACTTTAGCGATGTCTCCAGCAGAAACACCACCGAGAATCAGAACAAGGGTGCTGACTGCAAGGAAAATCCAAGCGACAATCTGCACGACCTTGTTGTTGAAAAATGCCTTGATTTTGTTCATAGCATTTCCTCCTTATTTATCTAATCTACCTTGAATGGTAGATGATTTCAAGACCCAAGAACTTCGCAACGCTCAACTCAAACTTAGCACCCTTGCTCTTCTTCCAGTTCGGAAGCATTATTATTCCTGTACACTCGGAAAGTTTCACAAGGTCTCTTCTCATATAATAATCGTAAGGCTTTCCGTCTGGCTCATCTTTCACAGGATTCACTACATTAAAACCAAGTTTTGTGTAGTACGCCTCAAAAAAGTCAAAATCTTCTCTGAAACTGTCGTTTCCTGTAACCTGTCCGCTCAGATACCAAAGTCCTTTCATAACATCTCCAACTAAAACTTTTTAATTATTTACTTTGCTTAATTGCTTCCTCAAAAGGAATACCCCTTTTGAGCCTACAAGAGAGAGTTATATAATTTATATTAAACTCCTTTGACCATTCTTTTATAGGCATAGTTTTACCCATATAAGTATAAAACTTGCCTTTATATAAAGGCTTATTCAGAGCCTCTTCCATAGAATAACCCTTATCTAACCTTTGTTGTAAGGTCTTTCTACTCATTCCTTTTTCTTCTGACCACTGTGTAAGTGTTTTAGTCTCTCCTTTATATGTCAGATACACATTATTTCTTTTGTTGTTTGCTTGCTCCTTTCTTGTACACCATCTGCAATTCTCTGGTGAATAATCACCATTAACATCAATCCTATCTATAGTCAGACATTCTGTATAACCGTTAGCATAAGCCCATCTCTCAAATGCTTCAAATGTATTCCATTCTCCTGCTACTTTAATACCTCTACCACCATAACAAGAATAAGAAACAGACTTGACATTATAACATCTGTCTTGCATATTCTTATAGATAATATACAATCGACTTTTATATTTTCCATTAAGTCTTTCATTCGCTCTTTTATAAGATATTCCCCTGTAGGTCAAATAGGCATGTACAGACTTATAAGAAGCAGAGAAACGAATTGAACATTCTTTTATGGTGTGTTTCTCAGCATACTCTCTTATCTCTGCTTCATTAAAGTCTGTTATCATACTTGATTCCTCTTACATAAATCTAAACTGGATTTCATTATTTGTAAAGAAGTCAAGTATATCCTGTGCCTGTTCAGCATTGTAGCGAATCCAGAGAGTGCGTTCACGAACAGCACCGTACTTTCCGTCTTCCGCATTTTTTGCCTCTGAAACTGCCTCAAGGGTTGCTTTCATTCCCTCAGAGATAGGCTCACCAATTACGATTTTCTCGCCATTGGCTTCTTTCTGCTTCATATCGTCATAGAGTTCCTGTGCCTTTTTCTTATCGGTCTTAATCCGCAAGACAATTTCCATAGCGGATTTATACTTCAACTGGTCGATGTAATTATCAACCACAAGGACAGTTCCCTCGCACTCAGCCTTAATGAGTTCAACTCCAGCGTCATACGCTTTCTGTGTCTTCTCAAGTTCTACTGCCTGTGCCTCAATGTCGTCAGCAGAATCCTCTTCTTTCTGTGTAAGATTGTAAAACTTCTCACGAAGAACAATCTGACAAGCATATTCATCACGCAAGCCGTGAGACTTTACAGCCTCGTCCACATATCCCTTGAGGACTACTGTAAGTTCATCTTTGCGTTTCTGGTCGTATGCTTCCAACTGACTTCCCAGAGCGTCCTCACCCTCAGCAACAATCTTCTGAAGGTCGTCACACATTGCGTCAAGAAGTTTAGACGGAGTAGTAATATACACTTTCTTCCAATCCTTGCGTTTCATCTCGATTCCTGTGCGGAGTTTCTGGAACTGTGTTTTTACAGCCTTGACATAATTCACATTGTCCTCGGTAAGGACTGTTCCCTTGTACTTCTGGACTACCTGTGCAATCTGTCCTGCAAGTTCCTCAAAATTACCACCTACAACCATTGTTCCGTCCTTTCCAAGTGACGGCTTTTTAATTGTAAGTTCCAAGTCAGAAAATCCAACTTCCTTTGTTTCTGCTACTGTTACTTCGTTTTCCATCTTCTTTGCCTTTGCCATAATTATACCTCCTGTTACGGCTCTTGCCTGTTTCTAGTTATATCATAACATACTTGTAATAGTATATCAAGCACTTTTCAAAAATATTTTTAATATGCATCATCGTCCGCAAGAACGAACTTGCCTTCTTTCAAGGTGTACCAAGTGTCAGCCTTGATACGCTTTCCATCGACTTTTGCAACTTTTACAAGGTCAATGTAGTCTTGTCCGTCCTCTTCGCTTTTGTGGCACTGTGTTAAAACAATCCAAGAACCAAGAGAGCCTTTGGCTCTGGTATCACGACCTACAGAAAGAGCAACACTTCCCTTTCCTGCCGAAGCACCGCTCTTGTAGCCTGTTGCCGAAGCACCGCTACAGTTGCCTGTTGCCGAAGCACCGCTACAGTAGCCTGTTGCCGAAGCACCGCTACAGTAGCCTGTTGCCGAAGCACCGCTACAGTTGCCTGTTGCCGAAGCACCGCTATAGTCGCCTGTTGCCGAAGCACCGCTATAGTCGCCTGTTGCCGAAGCACCGCTATAGTTGCCTGTTGCCGAAGCACCGCTATAGTTGCCTGTTGCCGAAGCACCGCTACAGTTGCCTGTTGCCGAAGCACCGCTACAGTAGCCTGTTGCCGAAGCACCGCTACAGTTGCCTGTTGCCGAAGCACCGCTATAGTCGCCTGTTGCCGAAGCACCGCT